>JACCDG010527345.1_pt1 | contig 59620 bp, 88 predicted proteins | sample 7442471 | NCBI WGS metagenome assembly JACCDG01 (sample SAMN15323444, study PRJNA562643) | freshwater metagenome | isolation source: river surface water | place: USA:Blue River Watershed | collected 2017-08-17 | reverse complement strand
TCAGATGCTTCAGGTGACATATCATCTCCTTCCTCTTCTTCAGGTTCTGGTTGTTCGTCAACATTGGTTTTTTCTTCCTCTTCTGACGCGTCAACTTTTTCCTCTTCTTCCAAAGATTCTTTAAGCAAATCATTTAGTTCTTGCTTCATTGTTGACGCAAGTATACCTTTTGCATTTTGCTTTACTGCCTCTTCAAGTGTTTGTACTTGAAGTAACGCTTGTTCTAAAATGGATTTTTCACTCATTTTTATTTGGTTTTATTATTATATAAATATTATGATTTTATAAAAAGTCTCGATTTTTATATTGTCCGCAATAAAAACTTAATTACTTTGATAAAAAATTGTCTAATTTACCCATCAATTTTTTCATTCTGTCGTCAACTATTGGTGTTTCTTGAACCGATTCTTGATATTGATCTCTTTCAGATGGGTCTGAAAATACATACGCACCGGGAGTGGATGGTGACGATACTAAGTCAAAACAAACAAGTTCAAAATCGTCTTGTACTATATTTTGACCTTTCACCTGTTTTAAAGAACCAACACCTCTTGATGAAATACCTAAAGTTGCACCATTCATAATTAACATGGCAGCTTGGTCACCTTTTGTTGACACAATACCCATTTTCTTCCAACCCGGAGATGTGAATAATTTTATTTTACCCATTAACATTTTTCCATCCCACCATGTTTCAAGTATGGAATGTGAAACTCTATCTAAATCAATTAATGAAGAAGATGGATGATTAAGTTCATTCAAAGCACCACCTTTTTTAATTAATGTTTGGTACTTTTCATTTTCTCTTTTTAATATCAATTCGGGATATAATCTACCATTCTTATTTGGTGTATCATATTTTTGTAAAACAGCATAAAGGATAAGGTCTTGTGAAAAGTCCATATCCTTCATTTCCGATATAATTTTTTTATTGTCTTCTGGCGAAATGTGACCTGCGTCGTATTCTATTAAAATTCCTTTACCAGTTTCATTCGGTCCAAGTACCTTCATTTATAGTGTTTATACTATAAATACTTCGATAAAGGATTAATTTTTGGTTTTATTGAAATTGAATAATTTTTTATCTATCAAACAATCATTTATTATAGAATAAGATGTCTTTTTTATGAATTCTTTTATGTCTTTTGATTTTATATCAAATACTTTTTCAACATACAATGTAATTTCTAAATTCATAAATGATTTTTTTTCTAATTTTATACCTTTAGTTCTAATGTCTAAATCAACAATACTTTGAGGTTTAAAATTTTCATTTTTCAAATTATAAATGTTCTCCTTGATGTTTCTTCTTGTCTTTGATATTATTAAATTAAAATCTTCAGTATCATTTTCTGGCTGTAACCAAGAATTAAATTTAAGATAAATTGTTTTGAGATTTTTAAAGTCAACTGTCCCATATCCAATTTTCACATTATTGTATTCTCCTATTGAGATATACTTACCTGTCTTCATTATTTATTCATGTTATAATATTTTATGGTGTATTAAATTATACACAAAAAATACTTAAAAAACAAAAAACATTTTAGTATATTTTTGAATATACTTATATAATATGATAATCATTGATGTAAACAAGGAAAAAAGTCTTGAGAGTGCTTTAAAAACTTTAAAATATAAAGTACAAAAAACAAGATTAGTACAACAATTAAGAGAAAGAAAAGAATATGTTAAACCATCTGTTGCAAAAAGAGAGGGTAAACTAAAAGCAATATATTCTGAGAAAATAAAAAATGGTCTTAATTAAGACCATTTTCTAATTCTTTTAATTTGTAGAAATTATATTTTGATGGGGTTGTTGTGTTAACCTCATTTACTACTTTATTTAATTTATCTCTTAAATCCGTATCTGTAGATTCTGAAATTAAATTATTAACTTTATTTAAAATATTTTCTTTTAATTCTTTGGTTTTAGTTTGAACTTCATCATCGGTTAACGACACAATACTCTTTAATTCATTCTTTTGTTCTTCATTTAATGTATTACTGTATAGAACATTAAAATTATTTGCCAAAACGGCATATAATAATTTTTGATTTTCCGAGTATGATACTTGATTTGATTCAGCGATTTCTTTTTTAGTGGTTACATAATCTACTAAATCCATTTTAGATCTTACCTTTGTGTCTATATTTAATAAATTATCTTCTTCCAATAAACAATCAACATAATCATAAACGGCAATATATTTCGTTTCAACTAACCCAATCGATTCATCTAATTTTTTTAAAGTGTTTGACAAGGATTTTGCTTTACCATTTAATGATTTACTTAATTCCTCAACATAATATTTTGCAACTTCTTTATCTTTAAAATATTTGTTTTCAATATCTTCATACAACAAATACAATTCTTTCAAATCTTTATTTTCTTTTATTAAAGATAAAATATTCTTAATTTCCGTCTTATTATCTTTTCTATAAGATTCGGTCAATTTAGATAATAATTTACATTTAATTTGTCCAAACTTGTTCATTTTTAATCATTTAAAATGTCTTTCAATTTATTTTCTATTTCATAAATATTCTGTTTGGCTTTTTCCATATCAAACAGTTCATTCAAATCATCACCTTCACCTAACATACTGAATATTTTACGTTTTTTAGATTCACTTAAAGGTGCTTCACCTCCTCCTCCTGCAGGCTCTGGTGGTGGAGGAGCACCTCCACCCATCATATCACCAGCCGGAGATTCCCCACCTCCCGCAGCTTCTACTTTTTTCCTTTCTTCTTCAGGTATACCATACTTACTATCGACCTCATCAAAAACACCCGAACGTTTAATTATCGTTTGAGTATTCGTTAATTCAAATCCCATTGCTCTCTCCAATCTTTGTTGTTGTAAATCTAAAATTACTTCAGAATCACTCATACCAAGTATATTCTTTTTAGCCCATGTATGTGATACAGGAAGAATACCTATTTGTGATTGGTCGGACGTTGCGTCTTTATACAATGTTATCTTTTCTTTCCATTGTTCAATACGTAATAAATCAGATTGTGCTGATGGATTTGTTAATGACAACGAAAAATTACCTAACTCATCTTCTAATCCTAAAAGATATAAATGAATTAAAGCAATTTTATTTAATTCTTGTATTAATGATTTTTGTATTCTATTAATTGTTCTCGCGAAACGAATATCCATCAAAGCTAATGTCTTACCTTCACCTACAACTTCTTCAAAACCTAAAAACGCTTTAGGAATACGTAGTGCTGCTAATAATTTCTTTTGAATATATTCAATATCCGCAATTTCACCTAAATTTTGAGCGCCTGGGAGTGTTTCTATTGGGTTTGTTTGTGCAACATCACGAACAGGAATAAAATAATCTTGGTCAACCGCCATTTGATTATATCTCATATCCACTTGACCATTTCTTGGATCAGATATTTGGTCTCTCTTAAATTTATTGGCAACCCTTTGTACGTATGGTTCAATATCTTTATCATCCATGTTACCAACAAAGACTTTAAATACACGTCTTTCAGGTGCTCTTGATGTTCTATAAATTAACATCGCATCTTCCGCCAATAAAAGTTGTTTCCATATTCTTCTAATTTTATCTAACATAGAAGTACCATATGGTAATTTTCTATCATCACCTAATAATCTAAAATGAGCCATTTCCCATGCTTGGAATTCCAAGTCTTTATTTTTCCATTGGAATCTCAATTCTCTTGTTGGTACTTTAATATCTTGTTGAGTCGGAGTTTTAGATGACGCACCTTCAATTCTTTCAATTTCAATATTAGGTAATTGTTGACAACCAACAATACCCTCTTTTGGGTCAATTTTTAAATAAACAAAATTGTCACCATACTTACAAACACCTCTAGCCCACATTTGCATATTAGTGTTGACATCCAATTTGTTATTGAATAAATCATCAAGAATATTTTTAACTCTATCTGATTCAGAATAAATTGTTAGTAAGTCTCCTTTTTCTGATAATGTTGTAGATTCTTCCGCATAGATGTCTAAAGCGGCAGAAATTTCAGGAGTAAATTCCATACTCTCATAATCATAATACGCAGCCAATCTATTTGGTTCATAATATACAGATTGATTATATAAAGACTGGTCTAATTTAGTCCATTTATCTGCAATATATTGACTTTGTTGTGCTTGTAATAAATTCTTTTCGTATTCTTCTCTACTATTTGTTTTTAATAATTCATCTTTTGAAAAATTAAATGAAGGTGTTTTTTCTTCAGGTTTTACTTGACCTGGAAAACCAAACATCCTTGTTAATTTTTGGAATACTGTTGTATTTTGATTTGCCATGTATATAAATACTTTTTTTTATAATATAAACTAATTAATTAACATTAGAAATCTTATTTACGACCACCAAATAACCAAGAATACTCTTTATATGTTTCCTTAGATGTTTTTGTTTGATTATTTGAATGATATAAATCATTACCATTATTCATCGAACCAACAGGATCAAAAGATGTTCCATACGAGTAAAATGATTTATTTGGTTCATATGTTCTTTCAGATAAAACCCAAGATTCTAACATCGCTTTATTTGCAGACTCATTCCTTTTTAATTGATTAAAACATATATCTCCAGCATATAAAGCCATCGATAAACTCATAATAGAATCATCGTGAGCACCTTTCATGTGGTCAGGTCTCCCATTGATATAAACAAAAGTATTTAATTCATTCAATAATCTAGTTGACCTAATTGCAAAACCTTTTCTAACTTGTTCTTCAAAAGCGGCAACAATTTGGGTTCTTTTATTATTGAAATTAAGACCTGGAATTTTTTCCATAGCCTTTTTATTATACTCCCAAATATTTTGAGTGTTAATACCATCAATATATAAATTCTTATAATTCATTTCTTGCAACTTTCTTGATGTTGCAATACCCATACCTCCTGTGATATCTATGACAATAAATGAATCATACAGAATACCCCATTTATATGCAATTGCTGCCAAATCATCTGGAGGTATTTTACCGATGTATTCTACAACTTGTTCTCTATCATCAAAATCAATGATATTAATTGAAGAGAAGTCTTCACTATCACCTCTACTCACATCCACACCCATAATATATCTGTGACCTTGTATGGGTTCTTTCCATTGCCACATTGTACCTTGCATGTATTTTTCTTTCGGTACTCTGATTAAATTTTTTGCAATATTTTCTTGTACATCTCCTGGTATCACACCATCACCCGAACCTAAAAAGTCACACTCCAATTCCTGAGCAATCTTACGCCTATCATATTTAAACTTTTTAGACATAGATTCGAACCAAGAAGAAAATGGTTTATAACCTTGTTCTTCGTATTCTCGATATTTCTCAATATCAAATTCATACATTACAACTTCGTTATCATCATATTGTTCTCTATTTAACATGTAATGTACAATATCAGCACATTTAACCCATCTTAAATCTTTTGTATAACGAGGATCTTTAAACCAACGTAAATCCGTAATATGAAAATCATTCATTTTACGAATCGCTTGGTCGTATACTCCATAATATATTGGATCATAACCATTTGGTGTTGAGATTAATATAATTTTACCACCTGTAGATAGGGACGCCATAGATGCCGCCCAAAAATCCTCTCCTGCTTCAATATATGCCGCTTCGTCAAATACAAGTATTGTTGGTGTATAACCACGTAACGCATCTGCAGATGTTGCAACCGCTTTTACTTCACAACCATTATTTAATCTAAATCTACTTTCCGAGTTTTTATCAGGATGAAACCCAACATTAATCCATTCTGGCCATTGATCTAAAAATGACCTCACCTTATTCGCCATTTCTATTGCAGTATCTCTTTTATTTGCAATAATCAATACTCTTTCAGGATTTTCAGGTTTGGCGGTTTGTAGTTTTTTGGATATCCAGGCGGCGGTTACTGTTGAAACTCCCGCCTGTCTATATTTCCTTGTAATATTTTCATTATATGTTTCATAATCCTGAATTAATTGAATTTGGTCAGGAAACAACTCTAATGGTACGAATTTTTTTTGTGTATTATCGTAAGTTTGGAGATATGTTTTTAGAGCATAAGGAGCATCTTTTATAATCTTCGCATATTCTTTTAATTGTTCTATCTTACTATTCATATATTATAAATACAAAAAAAAAGTGGTCAAATTTGACCACTTTCACTTATTTACCTATTGTCATCGTCATCATCAGGTACACTTATCCCAAATTGACTCAGAAAATCATTTAAATCATCACCAGAAGTTTCATCAGAAATATCATCCAATTGACTATTGAATCTTTGCATCGCTTCTTGATAGTCTTGATTATTTAATTCGGATTTTATCATATCCACCATATCTTGTATTAATTGTCTACCATTTTCTGTTTTGGATAAAATTTCTTTAGCCATAACCAACATCTTACGATTAGGTATACTGAAAAAATTTCTTAAGAAAAATCTTTGAATTTTTTTCTGATTTTCGACAACAATAATTTCTTCAGGCATTTGAGAATACATTATGGCCCATATAGATGGTCCAAGTCTTAAATCCCACATTTCTTTTTCTAATGTGTCTTCACTTTGTTGAACTTGTCTAAACATTTCATCATCTTCAGGTGAACCATACTTACCAATTAACTCCATTTCACCTTTCAATAATTCATGTAACAATACTGGAAAATTTATACCTCTAGCAACAATTTTGAATGGATTATTGTTTCCTTCATCTTCCCCTTCTTCTTCATCTCCTCCATCGGGATCCATTACCTGAACTTTACCAGCAACACTTCCTCCCATATTACCAATCTGTTGGTCACTCATTTGCCAATAATTAATGTCATTAATTGACATCATAATTCCATATAAGTTTAAAAGTTCATTGGAACCTGTAATTTGTTGTAATTCTTGAGCAACTAAGTGGTACATATAATGACCCTTTTTTGATGCACCTTGTATAATGGAATTTATTAATCTTCTTTTTGCTCTTTCCAAATCCAAATTTTCAATATCCATCATCAACTGTTCTTCCTCTTCTACATCATTAGATTCAATATTTACCTCAGGTTGATTTTGTTGAGGTCTATTTTCTCTATTAAAATTTGTGGAATCTATTTCCCCCATACCAACAATCTTAGCATCATATTGAACAATTGGATTTTTATCACCATCATCATCTATCTGATATACAGTATACATCCCATTTTCAAATTCTATTTCACCATTAATGATATTACCATCCTCATCTCTATCAAGCATACCTGAATCTTTGACAACTAATTCTACTGCCAATTTTTCTAATTCTTGTCTATGGTCATTCTCAATTCTCACAATTTTATTATGAGCATCTAACATCATCATTTGTAATGGCATTATACCTGACATACCATTTAATGGTGGATTATTTACTCCAGTATACCTACGTAAATTTTGTATAACTTCCTTATATCTTTGAGACGCTAAAAGTTCCTGAAAATTTTGATTCGGTTCTTGACCAGTCTTTGGGAATGGGATTTTTGTTAAAGGAGTGTCTTGATTTTTTAATTTATCTTGTATTCCTTTATCAGGTCTATCTTGAGTATCAAAATCCATTGCCATTTCTGATATATTTTCTTTGATTAAAGATAAAAGTTTTTTCTTAGATAATATCATTTTTTTTTCAATTAAGCTTTCGGGTTAGTTTGTTTATCTTTTTTTGGGGTATATGGATTATCTTTTTTTGGTTTTGTTGAAGGTGTCTTTGGAGTAACTTTTGGTTTTGTTTTAACTTCATCCTCATTAGTAGTTAACGCCTTCGGATTAGTTTCTTTACCGGGTTTAGGTCTATAAGGACTATCTTTTTTTGGTTTTGTTGTGGGGGTTACTTTAGGTTTTGTTTTAACATCACCTTCTTTCATTTCAGATTTTTTAATTGCATCATAACTCATAAATTCAGGAATACCATTATGTCCTTTTTTTACATTTGGTCCATGAGATACTGAATTTGTCATTTTACTTTGAATAAGTTCCATAATTTCACCTTTTCTTGTAAAATTATGATATTTTTCATTAACTAAAGAGTTTACCCATTCTTTTACTTCAGTTTTTTCTTTCTTTTTTGAATTATCACCACCTTTTTTTTCTTTTCTTAAAAGTTTAAAATCTTCAGAATCTATTTTCTTGTTTTTGTTCTTATCTAAAGCTTTTAATTGTTTTTCTGTTGGTACCTTATCTTCGTCAACTTCAGACTCATATGTCATGAATGTTTCTTTATTTTTTTGTGCCAACGCAATATCTTGGGTTTTTTCCTTAGGTATCATCTTTGTTGCCTCACCAAATATTCTTTCAGACAAATCTGAAAGTTGTTTATCGCTGAATTTAACTAATGTTTTTTCTGAAAAACCTTCATTTATCAGTTTTTCAACAATTTGATTTCTTTTCATATTTGTTTGAATTTAATTTCTTCGTTTAAAAGGATATAACCTCTTTGTTTTAACTTTTTTGTTACAGATTCGATAGATTCACCAAATTTGAATGAAAATCTTTCATATTCGGAATCAAAATCAAATTTTTCCCATGCTAATGATACTATACCATCCACAGCGTCAATAACTCCGAAATAATCGGAGTTTTGAACTAATTCTAATTGTACATCAGTATTTTTTAATAAACCAACCAAATCAACATATTCGATGTCTGGTGATTTATTTTGTGATGAAGTAGATGCAGGAATTGCAAACCACTCTTCTATGTCAAACTCAGTCGATTTACTAAAGATAAATTCATATTGTTTTTGACCTCTGTAATCTGAACCAATTTCATTGACATAGATTAGTTTCATTAGTGTTTAAAATATTTACTTAAGGTTTCCCCAACACTTTGATTTATTGCTCTTTGAATTTCATTCATATCTAATTCTACCATATCGTCTTCTTTAATATCAGCAAAATTGGATAAATCAATTTCATCTTTTTCACCTATTGGAGTATCAATAAATTCCGCCAATTTTGACATTGGGTCATCATATTCACCTAAATCACCTTCAGGTGATGGTTCTTCACTTGGAACTTCTGTTTCATCACTAGGTTCTTCTACTTCAGGTTCAGGTAATTCTTCGTCACCCATTTCAGATGATTCTTCATCTCTTTTAAATTTATCACCAATCTCTTCGATATCGTCTAAATCTAATTTATCTAAATCAACTGCGGAAATTATCATATTAAGAACATACTTAATATCGTCACTCTCCATTTTATCCTGCATATCTCTTAACTCCTGTCCTAATTTACCTGCATATTTTTGAACTTCAGCCATATAGTCGGATTTTTTAGATCCACCTTCTTCAGAAGGAACATCGGATGAAGGTTCTTCAGGTGCTGGTATAGATTCCGCACCCATTTCACCACCTTCTATTGGCGGTTCAGAAACCTCTGATCCCATATCTGGACTATCGGCACCCATGGCATCCATTTCTGGAGAAGGTAATGGTGCTTCAGCTGCTGGCGGAGGAGCATCGGTAGAACTCGGTGTTTGTTTTAACACATACTTTGTTGCTTCTTGAAGTTCGTCTTGACCTTTTATTAGTTCAAGTCTTTTCAACGCTTCAGAATATGATGAAAATCTATTTTTATTTTTCATGAATAATCCACCTATGTAATCGAGAGATTGTTCACTCAATCCCATTTTTACATAATACCCATCTCTTTCTTTCACAATACCATATACACCACCATTTGTGGATTCCTTAACCAATTCGGTATTATTTGTGGACTTTTTATTTTTATCGTTGTAGTAAGTAAGTTCGAGAATTCTTTTAAGTTTCTCATCTGCTTTTAATTTCTCACTACCTAGTGGTTTTAAATCTCCCATTGTTTTTAGTTATTAAAATAAACTTATTCTTATCCTATAAATACACAGATATACGGAAAAATATTTGGATTACTGTTGCGTGATTGATAATTTATTACCAATTACTTTGTTTTTCAATTCTATTAATTTATTAATATACCCGTTTCTTCTTAATAATTTGAAAGTTAAATTCTCATACGAATATTCTCCACCATCTTCAAGTCCACTTTGTCTAAAATTTTTTAATTTCTTTCTAAGATTATCAATTTTTGTTATAACATCATCTTTATCCTTCAATCTATATAAACTATCGACTTTACTCATAAACTCATCTCCCTTTTCAAGAATTTTTTTATCATCAATTTTCGGCGTTTCTTTAATTGGTTCTACAATCCATTTATTGTTTAAAATTGAATATACACCTGATGATAAATGAGGTTCATTCACATCTTGAATATAAACTTCCACATCATAATTTTTAATTTTTATATTGTGTTTTTCGTTCCATATATTTTTTTTAGAATCAAAAAATTGTTTTATGATTGTTTGTATTGTTTCTGTTTTTTTACCTTCTCCACCAATTTCTTCCATATCAACTAAAATATGTAAATCAACATCTGAATATTCGGACCAATTGTAATTTGATAATGAACCGGTTAATGTAATATCGTGGATAAAAAATTCAATACCTAATGATTCTACAAAATTATCAACAACACCTAATAGTTTTTTTCTAACATCATCAATCATTTTATACTCACCTTCTTTTTCAATAAAAATATCTTTAGATAAAGAATCTTTTGTCTGAAATGATTTTACGATGTTCTCATCGTTCTTTGTGTATTCAATTAATTCTTCAAATAAACTCATTTTAGTTTTTTGTAAGTATATTTTCTGGCAATATTTTCATTGAAAAATTTTCCTTGAGATTCCGCAAGTCTGAATTTAGTAAACTTTTCCCACGGTACTTTATTATATTCATAAATTGCACCATTGTTAAAACTAACTATTAAATCTTCAGTTTCTGTATTGAATTTCGCAGAACTTAAATTTGATGATTGAATTGTAACTTCAATTAATTTACCTTCGATTTTTTCTGAAACTATTCCCATGTTTTTTATTATATTATACGAATTTTAATTCATATTATATATAAATATTGACCATAAAATTAAAACCCCGAATAATTCGGGGTTTCAGTTTAATTTAGAAGAATCGTCCTTTCAATTGATTTCTTTTTATCAATTGGTAGTGTCAATTTAAGTACACCATTCTCAAATTTACCTTCGATATCTTTTTCTTTCACATCATCAGGTATGTGATATGATTTAGTGAAACTATTAACAAAATAGAATTTTTCATCATCAACATCCTTTTCGAAAGATATTTTTAATATACCTTCTTTTGTTGAGATTTTTAAATCTTCTTTTGTTAATCCAGGCGCACCAATAAGAACAAGATACTCAGTCTCATTTTTTATGACTTTTGTCAATGGAGAAAATGATGGTTCAAAAACCTTTTCAAAATCTTGAAAAATCGGATCTTTAAATAATGTAATCATAGTTATAAAATTTTACATAGATAATATCAAAATTTTTACCAAAATTATATAACTGAAATATTGTCATATTATAATTCAAAATTTAGACATTTTGACTTATATTTTTTTTTTACATAATTTTATGTTAATTTTATTTTCTAAAACATATTATAATGGCAGTAGATTTTTTTGAAGATGGACCAACAACAAATCCAAAAAAAACCAAAAAAGGTTCTAACACACCGATATTGGATAATTTTTCTAGAGATTTAATAAAAATGGCCGAGGAGGGTAAGATAGACCCGGTGGTAGGTAGAGATAAAGAGGTAAAAAGAATTGCTCAAATCCTTTCACGTAAAAAGAAAAATAATTGTGTAATTGTTGGTGATGCTGGTGTTGGAAAATCTGCACTTGTTGAAAAGTTGGCATTGATGATTCATAAAGGAGATTGTCCAACTAATCTTTTAGATAAAAGAGTTGTGTCATTAGATTTGACTTCACTTGTTGCCGGTACAAAATACAGAGGTCAATTTGAAGAAAGAATTAAAGCGATTTTAAATGAATTACAAGAAGCACCTAATGTGATTGTTTTCATTGATGAATTACATACGATGGTAGGTGCAGGAAACGCAAGTGGTTCCATGGACGCTGCAAACATTTTAAAACCCGCATTGGCTAGAGGTGAAATGCAATGTATCGGCGCAACAACTTTTGATGAATATAAAAAACATATAGAAAAAGATGGTGCATTAGTAAGAAGATTCCAAAAAATAATTTTAAAGGAACCTACAGCATCCGAAACCGTAGAGATTCTAAAAAATATAACTCCATCATATCAAGATTTTCATAGAGTTCTTTATGAAGATGGTGTTATAGAAACAATTGTCAAATTATCTCATAGATATATCACAGATAGACAATTTCCGGACAAAGCAATTGATGTTATGGATGAATTAGGTTCTGAGAAAAAAATATCAAGCAGAATACCTGAATCAATCGAAAAATTGAAAAGAGAATCTGAAGAAATTAAAGAGAAAAAAATTCAAGTAGTAAAAAGTCAAAACTATGAGCTCGCAGCAAAATTGAGAGACGAAGAAAGAAAAGTGTTGGAGAAGCTTGAGAATGAAAAACAAAAATGGTCAGAAAAACAAAGAGACAATAAAAAACCAATATCAATTGATGATGTGTATGATATTATATCACAAATGACTGGTGTACCAATCACAAAATTGGATACAAAAGAAACCGATAAGTTATTGAAAATGGAGACCATATTATCTAAAAAAATTATTGGTCAGGATAATGCAATTTCAATAATATCAAAAGCAATTAGAAGAAATAGAGTCGGTATCAAAGATGAAAATAAACCTATAGGTTCATTTATTTTCTTGGGATCAACTGGTGTAGGTAAAACATATTTGGCCAAATCTCTTGCAGAATTAATGTTTGGCGACCCTGAAAAAATTATTAGGGTTGATATGAGTGAATACATGGAAAAACACAATGTGTCAAAACTTATTGGTTCACCTCCCGGTTATGTTGGATATGATGAAGGTGGACAACTAACAGAAAAAGTTAAAAACAATCCATTTTCTGTAATCCTATTTGATGAAATAGAAAAAGCACATAAAGATATTTTTAACTTGCTACTCCAAATTTTAGATGAAGGTCATTTAACAGATTCATTTGGTAGAAAAATTAATTTCACCAACACACTTATTATCATGACATCAAATATTGGTGCAAAAAAAGTGTCAGAATTTGGTGGAGGTGTTGGATTTAAAACATCAACAAGTGAGACTCAAGAATATGAAGTAAGAAAAACGATAGTTCAGAAAGCATTAAAACAACAATTTAACCCCGAATTCTTAAATCGTATTGATGATATCATATTATTTAATTCATTAGATGATGAAACCCTCAAGAAAATCATTACAATTGAAATGGATAAACTTGTAAAAAGACTACAAGATAAAAACTACATTGTTTCTTTTGACAAAAGTGTGACAAATAGGATATTTGAATTAAACACAAAAGAACAATATGGCGCAAGACCAATCAAAAGGGTAATCCAAAATTTATGTGAGGATTTCTTGAGTGAAGAGATATTAAGAGGAAATATTTTAGAAAATGAACAAATTGTTGTGAAATATAAGGAAGAAAATTTAATAATTTCAAAAAAATAATCATAAATATTTAACTTTTTTGTTTTTTATATATATTTATATTCTTGTAGGTACTCTTTGTCGATTACCTCTTCGTTTTTTTTCATAACAAATGGGGTTGAACCCATTTAAGACCTTTAAACCCCGACATTCCTTGTTGGGGTTTTTTTATTTTGTAAATTTATTCGTATATTTACATCATGAAAAAACTTTTATTTATCTCGACTATTTTTGCAATGTTCGCAACAATGTCATGTGGTTCCGAGTCTACCACAAATGAATCAACAGACCAAACTGAAGTTATTGACAGTACTTCTACAACAGAAGATTCAACCGCAGCACAAGTTGATACCTCATCATTAACAGGTAATGATGTTGGTACTGGCGGAATTTCTGCACACGAACAACCTGTTAAATAAATAAAATTGGGGAGGAGAAATCCTCCCCAATATTTATAATATCACAAACCCACACAAAATGAAGACAAAAAATTATGTTGGTGATTTAATTTTATTGAGAGGTATACCAGGTAGTGGTAAAACGACTCTCGGAGAATTAATATTACAGTCACCATCAAATGAAACTCCTGATGTAATTTCCGCTGATGATTATTTTATTGATGAATTAGGTAATTACAAGTATGATGTGAATAAAATAAAAGAAGCACACAATGACTGTCAAGTTAGATGTGCAAATAAAATGAAATTAGAAGCAGCGAAAATTATTGTTGCAAATACATTTACCCAAGAATGGGAAATGGAGAAATATTACGAAATGGCCGAAAGATACCACTATAGAGTTCATAGTGTAATTGTTGAAAATAGACACGGAGGGAAAAACATTCATGGTGTTAAGGAGTCTAAACTTAAAGAAATGAAGGATAGATTCGAGGTTAAATTGTAGTTTATGTTAAAAAAGTTGGAGAAATATCATAGTGATGGTTTGTTACACAAACAAACACATCCTACTCATGATTTAATCATATGGAATTATTCTCCTCGTGTACAATATGAAAAATTATGGGATGATATTACATTACAATGTAGAGGATTAATCACCGATACTAAAGGTAATGTTATTGTACAACCATTTAAAAAATTCTTCAACTACGAAGAAGAATCAAATCCAATACCCATGAATTCCGATTATGTTTATGTCCAAGAAAAAATGGATGGTTCATTAGGAATTTTATTTAATTACAAAAATGAATGGATTATGTCAACTAGAGGTTCGTTTACCTCTGAACAATCAAAAAAAGGATTGGAGATTACTCAAAAAAAATATAATCTAAGTTCGTTTGAACCTTCTGTTGCATATTTGGTGGAGATTATTTATCCTGAAAATAGAATAGTTGTAAATTATGGTGAAGAAAAAATAGTTTTTCTTAGTGCCGTTCTGAACAGACATTATAAATGGGAACCATCCGAAAATGATGAACTACATTGGACAACGGCATGTGCGTTTTTTCATTCAAATGGTATTGAAAAAAAGGATATTGTTGAAACTAAACAATTGTTTAATTTCAGTAATGAACTATATGAAGAATTAAAACAAAAAAATGAAGAAAATAAAGAAGGTTTCATTTTGAGATTCTTCCCTTCAAATCATAGAGTCAAAATTAAATTTGAAGAATATGTTCGTCTACATAAAATTATAACAGGAATATCAAACAGAACAATATGGGAATATTTGAAAGACAATAAATCTTTTGATGAAATATTGAATAGAGTGCCTGATGAATTTTACAATTGGGTGAAAGAATCAACAAAAGATTTTGTAATAAGATATGAAAATATTGAAAAAGATTACAAAGAAATATTTCAATCCTTACAAAATAAAAATTTGAATAGGAAAGAGTTCGCTATCGAAGCTAAACATTATAAACATAGTAATTTATTGTTCAATATGTTGGACAATAAAGATTATAAACAAGGTATTTGGAAAATATTATTTCCAAATTATTCAAAACCATTTAAGAATGCAGAATAAACTTAGACTTTATTTAGATGATGTACGAACACCAACAAACAAAGATTGGATTATCGCAAGAAACTACGATGAATTTGTTGCACAAATCAATTTACACGGATTAGAAAATTTTGAACTAATATCGTTAGATCACGATTTAGGTGAAACTGCAATGATTGAATACTACACCAATGTAAAAAATAATTACGATTTGGATTATAAAAATATACACGAAAAAACGGGTATGGATTGTTGTAGGTTTTTAGTAACAGAAAGTATACAAAAAAAAATACCTTTACCACTAATTTATGTTCATTCCGCAAATCCTATAGGTAGTGCAAATATGATGGGTTATATAAACAATTATCTCATGAATATGAATTTACCACAAACATGTATTAGGGTTAAAATTGAACATACAATCGACCCCAAATTTGAGTTAAGTCCTGAAGTAAGAAAAAGTAAATGGGACAGAACAAAAAAATAATTTTTTTATAATGAATTATTCATTAAATTAGCAATCTTTTCCCTAACACAAAATACCAAACTATGTCAACAAAAAAAACCAAGTCTATTTTCAAAGAATTAAAAATTTCAGGTAATTATGATGATTTCAAAGATTTTTATGACACAAATAAAGAATTAATATATAAATCAATCATTGAATTATTTTCGGAATTTAAAAACACAAGAAGAAAAGCACTTACTTTATGTGTGGCAGCAAGAATAAAGGGTTTGGAGTGGGATACCGAATTTAATTTTGAAAGAAATGAAACAATTGTATTGAAAAGAGATGTTATGCCTTACTTTGAAGAAATTGAAGATTATGAAACATGTGGTGAAATAATAAATTTACACAATGAGTTGACTTCCTAAAATAATTTTTATATATTTTAGGAAGTACTTAAAAAGTGCTTTATTATTTTTTTGTCTACAACCCTAATGTGTCTACATTGGGGTTTTTTTTTCTAAAGATTAACCCCGATACCTAAAGAAATACTTCTACTTAATGGTTCAATATCTAATTTAAGTGTTGCGTTTTTTAAATCCTGTAATGCACCAAATTTTAAACCGATATATTTGTCATCATATTTTGGGAATGTAATATAACCCACGTCATCAAGACCTCTATATCTAACCACTTCATTCAATCCACCTATCATCATATGTACACCAGTTCTGTTAAATCTTTTTCCTGCACCCAGATAAAATGATGATAATTTTTCTAAATCTGATACCATACGAAAATCAACATCTTGTATTCTACCATATGGAAAAAAAGTTGAGTTGTCTCTTTGATTTGTTTGATTGTATTCAAATATAAAATATGATTTCTTACCTACTGTACCCCAAAATCCAATTTGATTATTTGTTGAACCTTGTAGACCAAATGAAAAATGTGGTTTTTTACCTAAAATTGTGTCTCTCCTACCGTCATTATAAATGTAAATTCTTGCAGGTTCTCTATATCCCCATCTGTCCACGTAAAACCATGGTTCCCACATATTCCAACCGTACATAGGCGCTCCCCACATATTCCATCTATTCCAACCTAAGTATGGATTATAGTAGTTGTTATATAATGGTCTTCTTGGTCCTCTATATGGTGTAACATTCCCTCTAGGTGGGTTTGTTCTCCATTGACTGATATTATTTTGTTGTGGTCTTGAGTATGATATTGATGGAGACCTATATGATTGTGAATTACTTGGCGATCTCCATGATGAAATTTGACTGAAAGTTATTATTGGGATTAAGGTTAATATTACTAATAACTTTTTCATAAACATATTTTTTATTCTATTATTTCCTCTTCTTCTTTTGTTGAGGATTTTTTATTTATGTACTTATCCACAGAAGCAATTCCGAATGCACCCAAAGTCATAATTAAAAACGCATTGAAAATTGTTTCATTTATTACTAAGTCTTTCCCAACATATCCTGTTACAATATCAAAAACCGCAAAAATTGTCATTACAACAAAAGATGCCATTCCGATAACTGATTTTTCATTTATGTTGTTGTCATCACTAAATAATTCTCTAAAAAAGTTTGCCATATTATATTTGTTTTGTCTAATTATAAATATCACGGCAAAATCATTAAAATAATATCTGTTTGTTTTTCTTTAAAATTATATTACCCAAATCAATTCTACTGGTAATCTGAGGAATTGAAAAATCGACAATTTCTTTAATTTCATAAATTGTAGTATTATCTTCTCCTTCCAATTTTGAATTATCGTTAAAATATATATAACGATTCTTATCGAATCTTTTCTTTATATCATCAAAAGAATTATTAAAACCGTACAATTCTTCTAATATTTTTTCTAAATACAAATAATGAGGCGATAGTCGTTTCTCAATAAATGATTTATCAACTATTTGCAAATATGACAATAATAGATATTGTTTATATTCAAAATCAATAGGAGGTTCAAAATACCAAGTAATAGATATTAGATTATTGTTCATTTTTATACGAACCATCAATTTTAGACATTATTACTTTTGAAATGTGAGTGGCTTTTTCGTTTTGACCACTAAATTCTAAATAAACAAAGTATAAATCAATTGTTAAAAAAAATAATACAATAATTAAAGCAAAACCCAATATAATATTAATAAGTTTCTTCATTTAACTATTTACAATAAATATATGTAAATCTTTGAACAAAATGTATAGTTATATATATGAAACAAATGTTAATAGTAGTACCTTTTAGAGATAGAGAAGAACATTTAAAAGATTTTTTAAATTATACACCAAAATATTTCCGTAACCAAAACATTTATTTTGATATACTAATTGCAGAGTTAGATAATGTTGGTGATTGGAACCATGGATTGTGTTGTAATTCATTAATAAATTTTAATACTGAGGAAAAATATGAATATATATACATTCATGATGTTGATGTGTGCCCATTAAATGGAGATTGGAAATTCCCAAAAGAAAAAGAAATTTATTATAATTTGGGTGATCACGGTAGTTGTGTAATGAAATATGAGTCTTACTTAAATTCAGGTGGTTTCAGTAATAATTTTTGGGGATGGGGATATATGGATGATTGTTTATATAGACGATTGGTTTTAACTGGTCATGAAATGGTCGATTGTTGGGGTAAAATATTATATGATACAAAAAATCAAAATCATGATAGAGAAATTCACGATATTAATCAATCTGAAAAATTAGAATATTTAAAAAAAGAATATATTGATAAAAATCATTTTAATATATACATAGATGGTGTACATGATACAAACAATTATGGGAAAACACATTCATTAATTAAAATTGATGATAACATATATAAACATAACATATATCCATTAATAAAATCACCCAGAGAGTTGGAGATTAATAGTATTTAGTATTTACAAATATACATTCATGATGTATAATTTGTTTGTATTTCGGGTGGTTCGTTTAGCGGTAAGACAATTGACTCCGACTCAGTAAAGTAGGGTTCGACTCCCTAACCATCCACTAAAAACGTTTCCAATATTTTGTGTTATTATTTGTAACATAAAATCTCAAATTTAATCGTTTGGGAATCCTGCTAAGAATCAGAGCTCTATGAGTTTGGGTTTAGAACCACAGTCGGAGTCCATATTGGAAATAATTTTAAAAAAGAAAATTTATGAATATTTTATTACAAGTCGTTAAAATGTCAGATGAAGTAACGGTGAGTTCACTTCCTCACCCCATCTCAATGTTTTTTCTTGGTATTTTTGCTGTTACAATAATTTATATTGTTATTGAAACAAATAGAGTGAGAAAAGAGTGGGAAAAAATAAAACATTCTTTGGATAATTTTGAAAGTCGGTTTAACGAACATAAAAACGATACTGATATTAAAATATCTGACATTTCAAAAAAAATTGACTCGAGAGTTGACAAAGCACTGGTCGCATTGACTAAGAAAAAAGAAGTTCTTTAATTATTACAATTGAAAAAATAAAACCCGAAAAAAAGTTCGGGTTTTTTGTTTTTTGTATTATTATTTTCTATATTTTTGTATTGTTCTTTGAAATAACGCCGGAGTGTTGGAATGGTAGACAAGAAAGACTTAAAATCTTTTGAGCTGAAAGCTCGTGTGGGTTCGAGTCCCACCTCTGGTACACACTATCGTTCTTTGGAAAAAAGGAGAATAAACATGGATATACTATCATTTATTTTAGGAATGTCCATTGTGGTGGTTATCGCAGTTGCGGTAGTTGCTGTAATGGCCTTTGTTAAGGTGAATAAACATAACAAAGAAATCGATAATTTACAACAAGTTCTCGGAAGAGAACTTGATAATCAAACCAGAGAGCGTAATGAGGTTGTTCAAGAGATTTTTAGAACAATGGATTCACGTCTCGATAAACTTGAAAGTAAGTTAGTTAGCCGTAAGGCATAAAATTTAAATAAAACTTTCAAAGACGATAGTGTTATTTTGGTCCTATAGTTAAACGGATATAACCACAGATTTCTAATCTGTTATTCGTGGTTCGATTCCACGTAGGACTACCATCGCCTCCTTCGCATAGTGGTTGATTGCACCTGACTTGTAATCAGGATCCGTAAGGACTCGTTGGTTCGAATCCGACAGGAGGCTCATAAAAATAAAAAGGTCGAGATTTCTCGACCTTTACTTTTTTCATCTTACGATTATTACTTTTTAGATACGACTGACCATATTGTGCCAATCAAACCACAGATACCGCCGATAATTTCGGCTTGTTGAGATTCATCGATAAGACCTTTCATGATTAAAATACCACCAGCGAAAGTTAAAACGTGTCTTACGATACCTAATACTTGTTCTTTTACCATTTTGTAAAATTTAAATGTTTATTTATTATAAATAGGGTTAGACTATCAAAATTCATCTAAAAAGACTCATCTGAAAGTATATATTAAATAATCTCCTTTGTTTAACCACAAAACGAGAATTTTTTAAAAAATATTTTCATATGAAAAAGAAACTTTTATTAATTATCGGAGCAATTTTACTAATAATTGTAGTAATTTTTTTAATTGTAAAATCATCCAACCAAGAGAAATATTTCAATAGAATTGAATTGAATGACAATAATTACATTTCACTAAATGTGAGACAAACATATTATGATACCATAATTTCTGTTGGGTTAGACGAAATGAATCTTAGAGATATCCGAGTAGTAATATTAGAACTATCAGACAATCATAAATCTCAATTTAATGGTGACCTCAAAGCACATATTAGATACCATGAAGATGTATACTATTTGTTTATTGGTGACTATGGTAGAGAAAATTCAATTGATATACTTTCTCATGAAATAATACACATTTCTCAATATTATTCGGGAAAATTAAATTATGAAAATGAAGTTATTAAATGGAATGATAGGGTTTACCAACTTAATGACATAGAATATGAAGACAGACCTTGGGAAATTGAAGCATTTAGTCAAGAAAAAGCACTATCAAATAAAATTAAAAATAGACTTTATAATTAACTTTGCAATCTCAATTTTTTTTATTAACTTTTAAAAAAGTTTATGATTTTAGGAATTTATCTATTTTCGGTAGTTTATTGTGTTTTTCGTATGTATAGAAGTTATATGAAAAGCCATGGGAATAATGTAATTGGTTCATCGCCAGGTTTAGAAACATTGGCAATACTTGTATTGGCACCTGTAATGATGGTTGTTGATGTATCATTAACATGGATAAGATTATATAGAGAAGCAGAAGAAGTAAGAAGAGATAATCAAAAAATATTTTAAATATGAAAAAATTTAAAACTTTGTATGGTAAACCTATCGATGATGTTGTAGATTATATTAAAAATTATTTATCTGAAAATAATGATGTTGAAATCTTAATAGGTTCCGATTCACAATCATATGGTAATATACAGACAACATATGGTGTTGTTATTGCCCTATATAGGAATGGAAAAGGTGCTCATGTATTGTGTAATAGAGAGGTCTTACCAATTGAATGGAACCTTTCAAAAAGATTATTAAATGAAGTTTGGAAATCAATTGAAATTGCTGAATATTTAAAAGATAACGGACTACCTAAACCAAAATGGATTGATATTGATCTTAATCCAGACCCAAAATATAAATCAAATTCAGTATTAAGACAAGCCGTTGGCATGGTTGAAGGTATGGGTTATAAAGTTAGATATAAACAATTGGGTGCTTTGTCAACATATGCGGCAAATCATCTGGTGAGGATTTAAAATTATGGGATACAATAGTTCAGATTTATTAGAAGAAATTTTACATGAATGTTATGAATTAGGGATTATCAATGAAGTGAGAGAAGAAGTCATAAAAACGATGAGTGAAAAAAAACACACTCGTTTAGTTGATGCATATGAAGAATCATTTTATAAAATTTTAAATAAAAAGAATAAAAATGAAATGTCTACAAGAAATAAAAACAGGTGAAATTGTTAGGGTTGAGGATAAGACAGCATATAATATGGTGGGAACCCAATGGAAGTTTATTGCAAAATCAGAATGGAAGAAACAAAATAAAAAACCTGATATTGAAGTACCTGTCGAAAAAAAGAGAAAGGGTAAAAAATAAATGAAGTACTTATTATTGTTAATTTTATTAGTTACCACAAATGATATTTTTTCTCAAAAGGTATATCTGACGAGAGAAGGGGTACAAAGATTAACAAAACAATTAAATGATTGTAGAGATAGACAGAATGAACTACTTAAATTAAAAGTTGAAATGTCTAAATTGAAACAAACATTAAATGAAAAAGATAGTGTTTTTGAAATGACTCGTAAAAAATTAGACACTATTATTGATATCGCTGAACAAAATTATAAAATATTGGAAATCAAGTATAACGATGCATTAAATTTGATTCCTGAAAGAAAAAAAAGAAAATTGAAATAATTTTTTTTTGTTAGATAAAAAGTTGTATTTTTGTACAACAATTAAGTTCTTTAAAATACGGCGGGCGGAGGGCAAGGTGTCCTGTGGGTCTCATAAGCCCATTCAGCTTGGTTCGATTCCAAGGCGTCGCAACAAAATAAGTTAGAGTACCGGTTATCTAAACGTTAATTCATGAAGAGCCAAACGTCATACTAACTTATTTTAAAAAAAAATTTTATAAAAATTTGGAAATATAAAAAACGTTTCTTAATTTTGTAAAACAATCGGAAACGATAAAGTTCTTTGAATAAAAATAATGGGCGGTCTATAGTCCATAAAATAAACTACGAAAGTAGTATAAAGTGGGACATTCTGGTTTGAATGTTCTGCGGTATCCGAAAGGGTACTCGAGTAGACAAACGGGATATTATCTAATCTTTAGTACTGAGGGTGACACTGTAGGGAACGTGATTGGGTAATCAAGCGATGTGGGTCGTTTGGTTGAGGTGGGAACACCAATAAGAATAACCCGTAGAGTTATTACAAGAAGTAAGGTCATCCAACTTTACAATTGTGTTTCTCAATATCAGAGTTGGCTTAAAACCGAAAGGTATGAGTTCGTACAGGTGGTGCTGTTGTTCTCCTTAACCTTTGTCTACCAAGACATAAGTTATGAAGTTGACTTAAAATATGGAGATAGGGATATCTCAGAGAGTAGTTCAGTATTCCCTCGTTCAAAAGATGAGGGAGCAGGTTGACGGACCACTACTTTCACCATCCACAAACCCAAAATTCATTTGTTATGGTTTTAACAAATCTAATAAACGGAAAAGTGTCCGTCAGTCGTGAACAACAGGTCACTACACAGTAATGAGTTGTTCGTTGCCATGATTGGGTCCCAAACCCTTCATGATTTTCACGAAAGTTCTCTAAGTTCGCAAGACTTAATCAGGGAGGCATCCTTGAAGAGTGATGAGTAAGGGGAGAGTAGTTTACGACTTAAGGATTGGTTAATCTAATTGACCGTGACTGATTGGTACATCTCAAAAGGATGTGGATAAGGGAAGAAACAATAATGTCCCAAAGTCAATCAATAAAACTTGTAATCTCAGAGTTTTAATTTTTTCTTGATTTATTAAAATCAAGTGGTGGAGCATAGAAAATTATTGAACCGAGCGGTTTCCTTAAAAGTCAGAAGAAATTCTGACTTTTTTTTTGTTATTAATTTAATTTTCATTATATTATAATATGAAAATCGTATGTATATCTGATACACATAGTCTCCATAAAGTTATGGATGATATAAATCCATTACCCACTGGTGATGTTTTAATTCATGCAGGTGATTGTACCAATGTAGGTAAAGAAAAAGAGATTGAAGATTTTATTCATTGGTTTCAAAACATAAAAGGATTTAATACTAAAATTTTTATTGCGGGTAATCATGATTTTGGTTTTGAACACTATAATGGTGTGAGACACAATAATGAGGCTCCTTGGTTACACCATTTATTAAATGAAGAAAATTTATCACAATCCGATGTTGTTTATTTACATGACTCTGAATATATTATTGAGTCACCTGAGTTTTCAAGACCAATAAAATTTTATGGATCACCATGGCAACCTGAGTTTTATAATTGGGCTTTTAATTTACCAAGAAACGGAAAGGATTTGGAAGAAAAATGGTCTTTAATACCTAAAGATACCGATGTTTTAATTACACATGGACCTCCTCATGGTATAAGAGATTTCACACCACAAAATTTACAAGTAGGTTGTGAACTATTGAGATTTCACGTGGAACGAATCAATCCATTAGTAAATGTTTTTGGACATATACATCACGCACATGGAGCGGCTTATATAAAAGACACTTTGTTTGTGAACGCATCCGTGTGTAACGAAAGATATGTACCATCAAATAAACCAATAGTCATAGAATTAAAAGAATATGGCGGAGAAATCGTAGCAACTTATGTCGAAGAATAATTTACCGGTAAGTGTTGTCATATCAACACGTAAAATTGATGATAAATACGTTAATCACATAAAGAAAATGTTTAATCATCCAAAAACTCAAATCCTTATTTATGAAAATAATGGTATTTCATTAACAGAAATATATAATCGAGGGTTTAACGAATCTGAAAATGATATTGTTGTTTTCATGCACGATGATTTAATATTGGATACCCCCGATATAACCCCCAAAATAAACGAATTATTTAAAAAGAATAGTGAGTATGGTATAATAGGTTTGGCGGGAACCACGAACCTAAAAAGTGGTATGTGGTGGGAAGATAGAGAATCTATGTATGGAATTGTTAACCATATCCACGAAGGAAATAAACACACTAATTTCTATTCTAATACAAGATTTAATGAGAAGGTTAAAGATGTGGTAATAGTTGATGGTTTATTCTTTATGGTTCATAAACAAAGAATTAAACACAGATTTAATGAAGAGTTCAAGGGATTCCATTTTTATGACATTTCATTTTGTGTACCCAATTTTATAGATGGTGTAAAAATTGGCGTAACAACTAAAATCAGGGTAACACATCTATCGATTGGAATGACAAATAAACAATGGGAAAAAAATAAACTATTTTTTGAGGCTTTATATGAAAAAATGTTACCTCTCAAGATTGGGTGATTTTAGTGTTTTATAGGATATTTATATATAAAACCATTGTATGAAAAAAATTTTTGATTTTATTAAAAAACTTTTTGTTAAAGCTGATCAACTTGAGGATAAAGTTGAAAAATTTGTAAATGAAAGTGATTTAGTTTCTCCAAAATTAAAAGAGAAAGTAAATAAAACACTTGATAAAATTGACTCATTCGAAAAAGAGGCTAAAGAAGTTGTCGATAAAGCAGAAGTTGCGGAACAAAAAGTAACAAAGGCAATAAAAAGTAAAAACGCATTAGAACTTGCAGATGCAGTTGCTTCTGTTAAAGATGTGGTTAAAGAATCGCAAGATGTTGCTGGTGAAGTAAAAGAAGTGGTTAAAAAAGTAAAACAAGTTAAAAAACCAAAAGTATAATAAAAAAACATAATAGAAATTAAAGGATTAAATTTTTTTTAATCCTTTTTTTTTGTACATTTGTAATCTATTTAAAATATTGGGCCTGCTTGGAATCGACGGGCGTTGATATGGTAAATGGGCACGTAGTCGGATGTCATCTACGACTTTAATCCATGGTGGTAAAAATTAAACGGCAACGTTTACAACAACATGGAAGCTGCAGGTATTCTTGCAACTTCTAACGTAGCAGCCTAATCAAGTTAGGTTCTACTTCGGGTCGGTTAGGACATATAACCCAGGAACAGAAGTCCGTTATACGAGTGACAGGTCAGAGCTCGTTTAAAATAATTCTGAGACCAAGTTGTTTGTAGGTGGGGTTCTCACAAATATCAAACCTAATATTTCGGAACATTGAGAACCAATGTTGTAATAAACGTGTAGTCCATTTATGATATGGCGGTTCGGACGAGGGTTCGACTCCCTCCAGGTCCACATTTAGAAAGAGTCCATTAGGACTCTTTTTTATTTACATAAGGTATATAACGAACAAAAGGTCCGAAGACCCTTTGCCGAGATTTGAAATACCTCCTTTCGTTTTTTCAATTTATCACCTAACTTGGTGACCAAACCAATTAGGTTCAATAATAAATATATCGTTATGCAATTCCTCTCGCCAACATTTTAATAAATGACAAACTCATCTTATCACCTAAACCACCTCTTTTTGATTCACTTTCTCCAACCCCTTCAATTGATTCAATATCTTGAGGAGTTGTTGTTTGATTAACCATATTTGAAAAATTTGGATTGTTTGCCATCTGAGTTCTAAAATCGGGATCATTTTCCATTTTATCTTCAAATGCCTCAAAACTTGGTAAACCTAACATGTCTAAAACTTTATTAGATAATATAAAATTTTTAATAAAATTTCTTCTGGATAATCTACCTTTATATACTACATTATACCATTTAGATAACCATGTTTGAGGTTCCATTCCTTTTTTTGCAACATATTGTGCCAATTTTTCGTCTTGGAAAAATTTCTTAAATCCAGTACTAAATTTACCTCCCGCTGAAACTTCCTTACCAACTGATTTTACAATACCAACAGGTCTATTAAGTAATTTACCAAGAACTGTTTTATGTTGGGCAACTGATTTTTGTAATTCACTTCCTAATCTAGTTGAAACACCACTAACCCCGTCAATTGTTTTCTTAACCATTGGATTATCTAACTCTTTTCCTAATTTCAAATATTGTTTTTTAAACTCAGGATTTGAATTTGCAAATTTTACCATTTCATCTGTATTCTTTAGTGCAATTTTACCGACGCCGCCAGCACCTTTAAGTAATCTAATCAATGGTTTTGCAATGAAATCACCAACAGTTGGAATTAGAGCGATTAACATCAACCCAGCATATAAGTATTCTTTTTTATAGCAATATCTAAGAATTAAAATGATATCCGCAACTTCTCCAATCACAGGAACAAATCCGGCAACCATTAATACATTTTCTATCCAATCTTCATTCAACAATTGACTATCTTCTAATATTTGTTTTTTTGTTTTCATCTTTAATGAATCATTTTACATAATTGACCTGATATTGTTTCAGATACATTTGATTTTCTTATAGCATCACCAAATAAATTTCCAATTGCAACAGAAGGTGCTCCACCCCACTCATAGTTTGTTCTATTTGTTCCCGTTATCTTACCACCTAAATACCTCACTATAACTTCTAATACCCCATCAATCATATCAGGAAGATATTGTGAACAATATTGAGCATTTTTAAATGGTTTCAATAAATCTAATGGAGAATAGTCGGCAAAAAATTGAGATAAAGTTGTTGATAATCCAGGTAATCTACTTGATAATCCAACATAGTCCAATACCCATTTAATGACATATTCTTTTGCTGAAGAATATAAAGAATCTTTCATCATACCCGACCAATCTACCTTCTCGGTTGACCCTTTAATTTTATCAGTTATACCTGATAATGGGTTTTCTATCTCATTTAAAAAATTTTCAATATCGTCTATACTATATCCTTCTTTCATCAAATTTAAAGATGTTTGCATGAATTGCTCACCCAATAAACTCTTATCTTCAAGTTTATTAAGTTTTTGAAAAGACTCATAGAATCTTTCATTTCTTTTTTCTTGAAGATTTGATTTGACAATATTTTTAATATCTAATTTTATTGTATTCATTTATTTCTTTTTCACCCATACATATTTTATGCCATATTTCTTATTAGCAACTTGTGACAATCTATCGGTATACCCAAGTTTGGTTATAACACTATTGAGGTCTTTGTATTGATTTTCTTCTAATTCAGGTCCTTTATATACAATTCTACGTGAAGGTCCATAACTTCTCTGATTACCATTTTCATCCGTATAAAATGTTGTGGCCTCATCACCTTCTATCAAACCTTCACTTTTAAGTCTATTATATAAATCTTCTGGTGATTCTACATTTGTTTGTTCTGGCGATACAGGACTTGAAGAACCATCAGTTGATGATTGAGAACCATCTGTTGACCTATATTTACCTGAACCAAAATCAAATTTTTTATTAAATTTTCCTAAACCTTTTAGACCATAATCGGTTGTAGAACTTGATGTATTACTCTGAGAACCACATTCTGACTTTATTTTTTCATACACTTCTTTTGTAAGTTGGTTTCCTCCCAACGCTTTCATAGTTATAGGTCCAAAATTACCTGTTTGATACTTTGGTTCTAAACCTAAACATTTTTGAACTTCTTTGATTTGTTCTGAACGACAACCAAATTCATGTGGTAATGGTTTTTGCGAACAATCATAATATTTTGGTTTTGGTGGAGTTGGTGGAGTTGGTTTATCATCATCGGTTTTTTTTCCGTCCCATGTAATACTAATACCGTCCAATCCACCGGTCTTATTTGTATTATCATTTGTTGATGTGACTTTACCTGATTGTATTTGATTATATAATTGAGATATTTGATTTTTAACTTGAACTGATTTAGGTTCTATTGTTTTGACATTTCTTAATGTTTTATCCAAACCTCCACCACCCAAACCTGATTGTTGATATAAGTCTAAAAATTCTTTACCTCTACCATTCTCTGAATATTTTTTTAAAATAGTTTTAGCATTAACTAAATTATTGTATGTTACAGGAAAATCTAAATAGTCAATCATTTGATTAACATCATTGGCCAAATCATCTCCTTGTTCATTTAATATGTTGATTAATGACATTTTACTTGACTCTTGTAATGTTGGTTTTGCGTTCTTACAAGACCAAGAACCCATTTCTTTAGTTTGTACATTTAATACTCTTGAATTTGTGTAGAAAAGTAAACCTTCAGGATATTCATTTGATTTTACCAAAACAGAAGCGCTACCATCTTTATTAGTTCTTAAAACACCTTGTTTGTTTTTAATCAAATCTTGTATACAAGGTGCCCATGAATCATCTATTTTTGGTTCTTCAATATCTTCAGGTAATGGTTCTCCACTACTGGTGACCATAGCATACAAAATACTTGCAGGGATTCCAACGCCCAATCCCCAAGCTAAAATTTGTTTCCACGTCTTTTTTTGTTTTAACCTTTTTATTAATTCATCCCACCATTTTGTATACTGAGGAGGAATGGGTTTTGGTTTGTTTGGGTCAGGTTTTGGTTTGTTTGGGTCAGGTTTTGGTTTTGGGTTATTTTTCACATAGGTTCTTTTTTTCGCAATTGCCTTCGCCCCCTGATCCGAGTAACCATTTTGTTTCAATTTATTTATTAGGTCAGTTTCAGAACCAACTGCTTTATATTTTTCAATAAATTTTGCATCTTTCGCCAAATTTTCTGCCGCAATATCTAATAATTTTGCGTTAGTTGAATTAGACTTTAGTATGTTCAATTCAAACGCACCTCTTAATTGTTGAGCCTCTTTTGGTAATAATTTAGGTACTTTAGTGCTAGCCTTATCTATACTTATAAAGTCGTTTTTCACTAATTTTAAAAAATCGTCCGCATTATTAACTCCGGCTCTTACAAATAATTTTTTTGCAAACGCCCTATCTTTTTTCAATATATTAAAAACAGGTTCCAATTCTTTTGATACAATTTTACCCGCACTTATTGCTTGACCAATTGGATTCGCCTCATTAATATCAGACTTATTTTCTATTTTATCATTAATTGATTCCATTAAATTGATAAACTTCCTTATTTCGTTACTTTTCATGTTAGTATTATTTTTATTTTATATTTCGTTAGGGTCATACTCTGGAACTGTTTGTGATTGCTCTAAAGATTTAGCAATATTTTCCATTTCTTGATTTGTTTTATATTGACCATAAAGATGTACTCCGGCCATAGGAACAATTTGATTTGCTGCCGCCGACGCACCTTTTATGAATTTACTATTTTTCATTGATTTTGGTGCCAATTTCGTAATCGCCTTTCCTGGTAGACTTATTACACCACCCAGTATTTTAATTAATTGATTTAAAAATTTACCAAAAAATTTAATTGATCCACTTAAAAAATTATAAATTTTGGGTGAATTTTTTTGTAAATGAGACGACGCTTTTTGTATGTAACCATTTGCGGATGATAATGATTTATATATATTTTGACTAGTTGATTTTAATTGTGGACTATTTTTAATCGCAGAATTAAATCCTTCAGAACTTTTACCAAATTTATTCATTAATTGTACTACACCCATTTTAGAAGCTTTAGCAGCCGCACCAGCGGTAACCATACCCATAATATCAACACCAAAAAATAATAACCTCCAAGGTAATGATAAATCTTTTTCTTCAAAATTACCCGTAGAAAATTCATACACGTCTAATAAAACTACAATTGCCCATACCACAAATTGAAAACCCTTTCCAATCCCCGTTGCAATTAATATTGCATCTAATATAATACCAATAGGATTGTATAATGCACTTCTTATTTTTCTTGCAACATACAACATCCCTTGTCCTATAATTTTGAAAGCTTCTCTCCACTCACCATCTTTGATATTGGAATATGTTTTTTTCAAACCTTCCCATGCGGAAGACGCCGCATTTTTACCTGATTGATATGCATTACTCCAATTTTTTGAAGTATAAAATTCTGAATCAAACGGATTTGCGGTCCATTGTTCCATTAATTCTTTTACGTATGGTTTTAATCCAATAATATTCTGATTAGACTCCGTAATTATGAATGAATTTAAGGAATTTAAAACTGATTCTTTTATAACTTGAGGAACATTTGTTGCAACTTCAAATGAATGTTTTAAAAAGAATTTGAAATGGTCAAAATTTTCCCAAATATTACCAATTTTTGTTTTATTTTTAATATCAATTAAATCATCAAAAAAAATACAATACTTTTCATCAGGAGATAACCAATCTGTTATCACGATAGATTCGTCAATATATTGTTTATCATACAAACTTAATATTTGTATTTTTTCTGATTCCGATATTAAAAATCGACTATTGGTCATTTTATTTAGTTATTAATATAAATATCGATATAAACTATTTTATTTTAAAGGGTTTGATTTACCTCTTTTCAATACTGACCCAACCACATCTGACCATTTAGTAATACCAATTTGATTACTTGGACCTCTTGTTACACCACTTTCCCATTTTCCTACCTGTGGATATCCTTGACCTCCAGATTGTGTTGAGGAGGTACCAGCAGTTGGTGTCGCAGATGGTGCACCTGCGGGTGGACCAGTTTCGTCTTCCTTAATTTCCTTCTTACTTTTGGATATTAATGTATTGAGTTGTTTTTCGTTAATCTGTAATTTCATACTATATAAATACAAAAAAAATGACGAATTTTATTCGTCATATATTGTTTGGTCAATTTTTGCAAAAAGTTTGATAAATTGACCGGCTTTAGCATTGGCTTCATCTTCAATCTCACCCCCAATATCAGGAGGAGGTGTGTTTAATCTACCTTGTTCAAATTGTTTGTGGTGTACAAGTTCATGTGCAATACTCCTCATTACATCAACTAACGCACGATTTTTACTACAAACCTTAATTACTTTATTTTCTTTTGTGTAATCATAGTTTGCGGTGGTTTTAAGATTTTTTCTATGATTCTGTATTGAGATTGTTGGGCATGTTTCTAACTCAAGTTCTTTTTTGACAAACTTGACAAACTTCTCCAATTTATCTTTTTTATTTTCATCTAAAAATCCCATATCTATAAATATCACAAAAACTTTTCTTCTGGTAAATCGTTTTCATCAAAGTATTGATTTAACATATCAATAATAAAATCTTTATCAATCGAATTCATGTCGTTTTTAGATATGATAGTGGGGGAATAATATTCAACATCTTTAAATGATAGTTCAATTGTCCTGTAGACATTATCCACATCATCTAATAATGAGAATTCAATATATAAACCTCTCGTATCCTCGTTGTAATAAAAATCTATTATATTCATTTTCAGACATTCATAATTATATCGTAAAATGGCAAAAATCAAAAAAATATTTTATTTGTATACTAATTTAGTTATTTATATAGTATAATTAATATTATGGACTGGTATACTATACAATATCTTTATCCAGAATCTTATAATAGATTTGTTAAAACTATGTTTCCTAATATAGGTGTCATTAGTGTATCTACATTATTTTACTATGACACAAAAAAACTATATCAATTCTTTGATAAGGAAGGAATATATTTGACAATAGAGATGTATAACCCGTATCAATGGGTTTTCACTATTTCTTTGGGTAATGGATTTGTATATGGTCCAACAAGAGAATCAAAATCAACAAGAGAGGAAATAGAAACAGATGGATTTTATGAGTGTTTTAAAGTACTCGATAAATTAATAAGAGTAAAAGTATAATATGTCATTTAATTTTTTAATACAAGCAACTAGAGTTTTAGATAAAGAAAGTCTTAAGGAAGATGAATTGGATATGATTTATGTATATGTAATATCACTTGATAATGAAATACTAAATGATTATAATAATACTTGTACAATATTATCTTATGATAATGATTTAGAATTGTATTTAGAAATTATAGACTCATTGATAAAAATTTATGAAGAGAGAGAAGAATATGAAAAATGTAGTTTATTAATGCAGAAAAAAGAAGATGCGATTATAATAATTGAAAATAAAAATATATAATATGTCAGTATTTAAAATGTCAGAAGAAGAAAAAAAGAAGATTTTAGAAAAACATAAAGACGCCACTAAAAATCATTACATCAAAAAAGATGAAACTAAAAAAGGTTTACAAAAACCAAAAGATGATAACAAAAAACCCTCAGAATAGAGGGTTTTTTAATTATTCAAATATTTTAAAATATTCTCTCCAAGTACATTCGATTAAATGATGTTTTGTTTTATCTTTTATGTAAACCATATCAAAAATTTTTTCATCGCTTCCAATATATCCTAATGACATACACTCATCAACGGTTTGTAAAAAATTATCTGTCAAATCATTTATTAAATGGGACGGAACAAAAAATGCGGTACCTTGAATGTTTCTAACTTGTGATAAAGCATGAAATTGTTTATCATCAATGTTAAAATCTTTGTTGTGACTAAAAAATATGTTTTTATTTTTTTCAATATCATTTATTTTTTCAATATTCGGCCATACTTTATCTTTATACCACTCAACAGGTTCTCTCAATCCTCCAGCATCTGCCCAAATTACCAAATCATTATCAAAATATTTTTTATCAACACAATCCTTTAACCAAAAAACTTTATTAAACATGATAACATTATATAAAGGTCTATTCATTTCAGGAACATCAAAGTCCGCTTTTTTCATAAATGATTCTGAAAACATCAATTCATTTAATTTATCATTGTATATTTTATACGCATCCAATTCTTCTAATTCTTGAATTACTATTATAGTATCATCTAAATTTTCATCGTATTTTTTTCTATAATGTTCAACTTCTTCTTTAAACTTTGATGGTATATAAATTACCATTTTAGATTTTATAGATAAAGTTCTCTCCATTAGATGAATATACCCACCATAGGAGTGTGTATATTTTTCCCATTTATCTCTTCCGATATCATACAATGCAGTTACTATCACCGGTGACTTTATATCCATGACCAAGTTATTTTTGTGTTTTTATGTCTTAATATTACATCATCAACATTGAAATCTTTTGATGTGTCATCTTTTTCTAATAACGTTTGTAATTTATAACCCTTTCTATTTAGAATAGTTGGAACAAACCCTTCGGAATACCCATAATATCCTTCGTTATTTACTTTTAATAGTTCTTCTAATGCTCTTTTAGATAATCTAACTACAGGAAAAAATGATCCAAAAAACTCATTTGTGTCTTCAGGTAAGGTATCCCCATCACCTGGAAATCTCTCGAACCAAAGTTTATATGAAAAAGTTGCCTGATCAATTTTCGGTACTTGTGGTTGGGATTCTACATTTTCATTTTTAAAACAAAAATATGAAATAAAATCAGAATCGTTATTCTCAAAACTATTAAAGAAAGTATCCCAATTTTCGGCTTTTACGTCATCATCAAAAAACCAATAATAGTCATAATTTGGATTTGATAGATAAAAATTTAACATCCTAAAATGAGCATAAAACCATATTATTGTTCGATTTCCAACTGAATTCCAAAAATGTTTTGGTCCTATTTGTTTGTAAAAATTTAAATTTTTTCTTACATCATTTTCATTATATGTAAAACCAACTTTAAAATTTTCATCCAAAGTATTATCCGTAACAAATACAATTTCTCTATTTCCATTATAAAAATTATTCCAGTGTTCGACATAACTATAATATGTCGATGGAGTCGTACATACACAATAAACGTTATTCATAATCTGATATTAAAATTTTATGCCATTCAGGTACTCTATTAAATTGATGTACGATATCTATCGTTCTCCCATCTTCGGTACATATTTTATCATTATCCAATTTTGGTATGCTATATCTTCCTTCTAAATTCCTCTTAAATCCCCATCCTTCAAAAAATTGTGTTGGTCCTGAGGTTGCACAGTGCATAGCCCATCCGTCATTTAAATTAAAGATTTTTAGATTCTCTACCTCATTTTTTGCAATCATCAATATTAATGCTGCTTGGTCTCTGATATTATGATTGTTAGTTGCATTTTCACACATAAAATGCATCCTTTCAAATAATTTTATAAGTGGAACTCTCTTACCACCAATAACACCACTACAAATTATTTCATTATTAATACAATGTTCTATTTCACCAGGAAAACATTTATTTATTACATCAGTATTCCACGGTTCTTCTCTTAAATAAATTCCTTCTCCACTAACAAATAAATCATGAGATTCTAAATCAAATTTATCAAATGGATTTGATTGAAATAAAACATCGAATACATCCGTAACAAGAAATACATCAACATCACTATATTTCAAATATTCTGCGGTATGGTATAATCTTTTATTATTAATATACCACGGGTCACCAACATCAACTGCATGATATTTTATATTTAATTCTTCACAAATTCTTAAATCTTCCTCATCGGCATTCGCGGCCAATAAGATAACCTCATCATTTGAAAATTTTCTAAAACTTTCAGACCAAACTTTAATTTTACTCTTGTGTTCTTTAATTTTATTTGATATTCCTATTAGTGCTTTTTTCATATTAACAATTATATAATGATAGTTCCAAATCATCATTGAAATTCAATATTGTTGGCCAAAGATATTCAATTAGATAATTTGTATTTGTTATTACTTGTTCGGGAATTGAATTTTTAATTTTCAAATAAGATTCTTTAGGTCTTTTTAAAATTAATTCTTTTGATACTATACATTGTGCGGAACTTATAAATTTTATTGTTTCCTTATGATTCAATTCGACGCTTTTTGCATAATTTATTGTTTGTTCATATGTCATTTGACCATCTCTTATATATGTCGCACCTAATGGGTGGTATTCTTTTTCAAAATTAAAGTTATTTACTTTATCTAAAAATGATGGACAATGGTCAAAAGGGTTGTCTTGACTGAAACAAACATAGTCAGGTAAATTATCATAATTTTCTAAAATATATGTCAAATAAACTATAGTATCGAAACCAATATTGGGTAAATTATTTTCATATAAGTGATTTTCTTTTGGATTTTTATTATATATGACATAATCGTGATTTAATTTTTTTACCCAATCAAGATTTTCTTTATAATGACAAATAACAACCTTTAACTTCATATTTTTAACTTTAAATGTGTGTCTCCATCCTCTTCATATGTTTTTTCATATCCCACACTATATAAATAATCAATAATCTCTTTATATTTTTCACCTAATGGAGAATTCGTTCCATCCATATGTTTATTTTCAAATACGAGCATATTAGGTTTTAAGTTTTCAAAATTAAGACCTTTCATAACTTGATAATCGTGACCTTCAGTATCTATATGTAATAAATCAATACTGCCAATATTATAATCTTCTATTATTTTATTTAGTGTTATACAATTTACAATAACTGATTTAGTACCTAAATTAATATGGTGATTTTTTACATGATTAGGTAAAGGAGACACTAACTGATCAGTCCATTGAGGCAACCCCATTTCTATATATTTTTTTTCTATTTCGTAAGTAAACGGTTCAATATCTGGTACAAACAATTCTATTGTTCCATTATAGTCACTACAAGCCACGTTAATAAATTCATAATTATTATTTGGTTTATATCTATTATGATTTTCAACCATAATATCAAAAAGTTCTTTAATTGGTTCCACAAATATTGCATTGTCACCAACTCTTAAACGATCTGTGACATATTTGTCATTGTATGTATAACCTTTATGGGCCCCTATCTGCACAATGTCATAATGTTTACCCATCTTTATTTAATTTACCTTCAATTTTATCTAACCAACCTTTAGATTCTGAATGTGGCCACACAATCCATTTATATGGTATACTTTCAACATCGAATGTTCTCCATATGTTTACAAATTCACCATTTGTATTGAGTGCCGATTGTATTTCATTCGGTGTTAAATCTTTTCTATTTACCGGTGTCCCATCTTCCATTTCAAATATGACCGCCCAAAATGTGTAGTCTTTATCTACAAAATGTCCTTTATGTATGTCAATACAATGTTTAAATATTTTTAAAAATGAATTATCAAATTCCTCACCAAATAATGGTGGATTTGGTGCTATGTTATTATCTAATGTATATTTTTGAACAGCTCTTTTTTTGAAAGAAATTCCCGCATATCTTTCGTAGTCTTCTAGACTCCTAATACTACCAAAACCATATTTACCAAAATCAATATCATTGACCTCACCATCCATTTCAAAAAGTTTTCTGTTTCTCAAATGTGATTGAGCATTTCTTTTTGACCATTCGGAATCGTCGTCCCATTGTTTTGTTCTACCCTTTCTTGTGTATTCGTGCCAAATAACAACTTTATGTGGGTGAAATAAATCATATCCCCATGTATATGCTCTTGCTGCTATTGATATTTCTTCTCCATGAAAATAATACTCAGGATCGTGAGGAACCTCTAAAACAAAACTTCCTGATGTGAAGGCAAAATGGGCAGAATAAAATCTTGATGGTATAGGTTCGTTTAGTTCTTTATGGTTATCAATTGATGAGGGAAGAAAAAATACCGCACCTTCTGGTATGAACCTATCAAAATTCATTTTCCATGGAGTCATATTTCTACCTTCAGGTTCGTTATCTGGATCAAATGATGATACATAACCTGTTAATAATGGTTTTTTATGACCCTTTGATTTTAATAATTCATACATCGAAATCAACTCTTCATCCCAATGATGTATAAATCTATGATGAGAATCTAATTGTAATGTATATTTTTCTCCGTCATATTGTTGCTGTAATGCATTTCTAGCCCAACAAGCACCTTTTGAATCTCTATAATCAATATCAATAATTTTAAATCTATGGTCATCCTTATATTCGTATAAATTATCCCATTCATCATCAACCGAATGTTGCCATGCAATGGAAAATACTAAATTTTCAGGATATTTGGACATTGCAATACAATTCCTAAGAGTCGGTAATAATTGAGGGTCTCTATAAGACGCGATTTGAATAAAAATTTTATTATTATCCATATTTTAATAACTTGATTTAAATATAAACAAATATGTATTAAAAATAAATAACATTTTTTTTTACAACATATTTTATATATTATTATTTCATAAAATAAGTTTAATGTCCAAAATATATCAACCAATCGTCATTAAAAAAACTGAAGAAATAATAGAAACACTAATTGAGAGTAAATTATTTGAAGATTATGATATTAAAACAACAGAATATGCGACAAAATATTTTTTAGATAAACTTACTGAAAAATTTATACTTGGTGAAATAGACTTAGATTATGACATGTTATTTACTGAAGAAGAATTTGATAAATGTATTAGAGAAGTCATTCTTGGTTCTATTTTTACCAAATTGAAAGAAAATGGTTATGTTAATTCATACGAAGATGATGACACAGATGAAACCTTCTTTTTAACAGAAAAAGGGAAAGAATATTTGAGAATGTTGAGAGAAGAAGATGAGAATTAACTCAATTCAAATGTATCATCAAATTCCTTTGATGATTTTTTATAACTTTGGTTAGTTTCATCCTTAGAATTTTCGGTATACTGCCAATTCCAAGATAGTTCATCTTTAACATCAAACCCAAAAAAAGACAACACTTGTTTTTGTGTTTTCAATACCTCTTTTCCGTTCCAATTTTGACCTATCGCAATAATACCGCAAGAAATATCTTTAAGTATATTGGATTCACCTAAAGTAGTATGTCTATTTTCCAACCATGTCAATCTTTCTATCAAATTTTGATATTGAGCATTCATTTGACCCCATCTTACCGATCCAAAAAACACCACAGCATCAGATTCGAATAATTCTTTACTTATTTTCCATAGTTCATCGTCCGGATTGTTGATACTCCTCCAACATCTATGATGTCCAGTTGGGTTCTTATCTTTATCTTTCAATTTTGACTTCAAAACACCACAAGAATTACCGTCCGTATGTGAAACATTTCCTTCACAATGGTGTATTTGTAATTTAATGGTTTCAAATAACACACATTTTGATTTTCCAAGATATGATTGTATTGCTTTCGCTAATTTTGTTGATTTAGGTTCCTCTTTTAGTTCCTTCATCGCCCATTCACCTCTATTTGAGGTGGCAATAAATAAGACTTTTTTCTTACCCTCTAAAAATTTTACTGTCTTTACTAATTTTTTGTAATTAGGGTCATTTTTCTTTAAGTTAGGGTCTATTTCCTCTATTAAGTTGACTAATTTCATATTTTTTTCTTTTCATCTACTTGTTGAGTGTAAATGGACTTTTTATGTTTTTTAATCTTATTCTTCAATTGTGAAATTAAATCTTGTGCTGATGTTAAATTTGATGATATACCACTAATCCTACCATTTGCAACACTTTTTAATCCTTCGGGTATTGATTCTTGTAGTTTTCTAAATTCTTTAATTGTTTCGGATAATGAATTTTCTAATTCTTCTATTTTATACTGAGTTCTATTGTAATCTTCTCTTTTAACTTTTGATACTTCCTCATTTAATATTTGGTCTAGTACCCTTTTGATATCGTTTTCAGAAATTATATTCTTTTCCATAATAATATAAATACTTTTTGTTTTCCAATTTTTAAATTTAAACCTTTTTTATTATATTATGTAATAAACTTAAATATATGTCAGAAATTTTTGAAACATTGTATGATTTTGATGATTTATTGATTCAACCATCAATACTTTCGTCAATATCTTCACGGAAGGAAGTGAATACTAGAAATATCTTTGGTATGTTACCTTTAATGACAGCACCAATGGATACCGTTATTGACGAAAACAATTTTCATTACTTTTCAAAAAATGGTATAATGCCAGTTTTACCAAGATCAGGTAAAAAATCTGATTCTTGGAAATACGACACTAGATTTTTTATGTCATATAGTATTGAAGAGTTCAAAGAGATATTTTTGGGTGACATTAGAGTTTATCCTGAACATGGGGAAAGAATAATGGCGTTAATTGATGTTGCAAATGGACATATGAAATCACTATATGAAGTGGCGAAAGACGCTAAGTTGAGATATGGGTATAGTATGTGTTTAATGATTGGTAATATCGCAAATCCAAAGACATATTTGGAATATTGTAAGATAGGTGTTGATATGGTAAGAGTCGGTATTGGTAACGGTAATGGATGTCTAACAACCGTTCAAACAGGTGTTGGATACCCTATGGCATCATTAATTGAAGAGTGTAATGATATAAGAAAATATAACGATTGTAGGACAGAAATAGTTGCTGATGGTGGATTTAAAAAATACTCTGATGTTATAAAGGCTCTTGGGTTAGGTGCGGATTATGTTATGTTAGGATCAATGTTAAATAAATGTTTGGAGAGTGCTGGTGAGACACATAAAAGAAGAGATTCCACTCTTGGTGGATGGGAACCGATAAATCAATATACTGAAGAGGCTAAACAAATGTTTAATGCCGATTTCGAACTTACAAAAGTTTTTAGAGGGATGAGCACAAAAGAAGTTCAATCATCTTGGGGTAAAGAAACTCTTACAACATCCGAAGGAGTAGTTAGAAGAAATATTGTTGAATACACATTGGAAGGTTGGGTTAAAAATTTTGAAGATTACTTGAGGTCTGCAATGAGTTATACCTCAAAAAAAGAACTCCACCAGTTTATTGGTGGAGTTGAATTTAATATGATAACTCAAAATTCCTTTAAAAGATTTGACAAATAACTATAACCCAAATTCCTTTTCTTCTTTAGACGTAAGTTCACCATCTCTTTTCATACCTTCTTTAATATAATTCCTAATTAATTTAGAAACTGTGATTTTTTGATGGTTTGCAACTTTTTCAATTTCTTTATAATAGGCAGGAACCACTCTAAACGATAACATTTGAACTAATTGTTTGTGTTTTGGTTGATCAGAACCTGGTTTATTATCACCAGATTGTACCATGTCTTTATATGCTTTTGATGCCATTGTTTGTATATTTTATATATAAATATTTCGTATTTATGTTTAATTTACTTATCTTTTAATAAAATTAATATTATGCCGCCAGAAAACAACGTAGAACTGAATCCGATTAAACAATGTGAGGAAAAATACCCTGAAATGACATCGGAATTTAAAAAAATATTGAAAGAACAATATGAATTATTTTGTAAAAAACAATTGAATTATGGTCCTGATAATATATCTGTAGGAACAAGATGTGAAACCCATGAAGAACAGAAATTATCTTTAACGGGGTTATGGTTCAGAATGAATGATAAGATTAACAGATTAAAACAACTTGTGGTTTTAGGAAAACAAGACTTAGTTAACGAGTCAATTCAAGATTCTTTTTCGGATTTATCTGTTTATGGTGTTATTGCACAAATTGTTAGCAGAGGTAAGTGGGGAAAATAAATTTGTATATATTTCTATTTTTCAATTAGACTATTTATAAAAAAACGAGGTTTTATGAAAGTTAATATAAATCATCCATCTTTCATTACATTTTTAGATAATGTGAATAATAGTGTTTTATTTAACGTATCTGTGGAAAATTATTTCGAATTATCTGGTGATAGTAAGTTAGCATTACAATACAAGGTATTCTTATTGATGAAAAACTCGGTAAATTTGAGAGCTAAGTTGGAAAATGATGATTTAAGGAGTTTTTTAACTGTAATGTGGAAGAAAAATGAAGAAAACGAAAATTATGAGTTTGCATCTGTTTTAAATGATATTTTAGTTAATTTCGAGTCAATATGTGAAGTAACGAAACCAAAAAGAAAAACCAATAAAACCACTAAAATAGATAATACCAAAAATGGCTAAAAAGAATGTTGATATTGAAATAAAAAAACAATACGCAATCGAGGCCATGAAATGGTGTAGGAATAATTTAGGTGTTAATAAACGAAAGAAAAATAAATTAAAGGTATCTGTTAGGGTAAATTTCAAAAAGACCGATGAAAGAGATTTTAATGGGTCTTATTACTCGAATGAAAATAGAATTATAATTTATGATTTAAATTGTAATTCTTTGGAAGATGTGGTATCCACCGTAATTCACGAATATACTCATTATTTACAATCCGTAAAAAAGTATTGGGAGTATTTTAAAACACACTACTATTCAACTCATCCATACGAAAGACAGGCAAGAAGAAATGAAGAAAAGTATACCGAGGTTTGTCTCAAAAGTATAAAAAAATCAATTTAATACTTCCACGTCCGATATCTCTCGTAAAAATAGTAGAGAATCGTCTTCGTTATTTCTAAATTTTAAAACTAAATCACAATACCAAAAATCTTTAATCATTTGAACATTTTCTTCTCTTACACTAGATTGTTTTAATCTTCTATATATCCAATATAATTTATCCTGATAATTTATCAAATCTTTTTTTAACATATTTTAAAATTTAAATCCTGTCAATTTTTCTATTGCAGATTTAGATACCTCTCTTGCCTTTATTCCGACTTGCTTCTCTTGTTTATTATAGAAAATATAACCTAACCATTGTTTGGTTTTCTTGATATAAATTAATTTCCAACAAATTTCAGGAACTGACACTAAACCTATTTTTTTCACTTCACCAATATTTCCTGCCCATATGTGAATTGAATCATGAGATTTTGCCATTTCTCTGGACCACATTTCTAAGGATTTCCAATCACCAGCGTTTAATATATGATGTTGTGGTGACATATTTGAAAAATAAAAACATTCGTTTAATTCTATTTGTGTCTGACAAAGATTATCTGCGGCTGGCATCATGTGACCTCTATCATAACCACTACTAACATAATATTTCGCAATATCCGTCTCGGCTTTTAATTTAGGATCAGGTTGGAAATTGTCTTTTCTTTTCAAAGGTGTTTGACAATTAACCTTTTTATTTGTTAACCACCATTCCACCAATACTGGATATTTTTTTGATTTACTGAATACTGATGTGTAATTTGAATGTACTAACCTTACTGTGTCTTGACCTAATGTGATTTGACATGTGAATAATAAAAAGAAAAAAATTATTACTCCCCATACTAATGCCTTATTGAATGATTTAACGTTGCCAAAATCTCTGAAATCTAATAAATCTGTTACTTTCATAATATATTTTTAATTATACATTTAAATATCTCATCAGGAGTATTATCATTAACAAAAAATTCAATAAAAGGCACATCATTATCCAATAATACTTGTTTAATCTCGGTGTCAATTTTTTTAGATTCTTGTAAACTCTGAAATCTGCCATTTTCATCATAAGTAGTCTCATCTCTAATCAATAATATATTTAAACTTTTATATTTTTTAAATAATGACCAAATAAAATCATCAAAAGATTTATCATAAAAACAACTTGGGTATTCATCTGGTGAATATTTTTTTCTATAAATAGAACCTAAGACTATTGGGGAATCTACAATTATATATTCGACTTTTCCATAAAGTCTACTTATGTTTCGATGTTGATTGGCTGTTATGTAAAATTGGTCTTTAATGGCCGAAAAATTACCTTCCCATGTAACTTCTTTTGGGAATTCATAAGTTAATTCCACATCCATATGATTTTTTTTCATATTAGTAAATAACCCTGCTGCTTGTGTTGACTTTCCAATACCAGGACCACCAAAAAAGTTAATAATTGTACTCATAATTGAAAATATAATTAAAAATCAGGTTATTATGATTAATAAATGGTATTTTATTTTTTATTTAATATTTATATTTTATGGATACAAATTCAATTTCTACCGTTTTGATTACCGCAATAACGGTACTCGGGTCGGCCAGAGCTTGGAGTTATTATGAAAAAAGAGCACTTTTAAAGGAGCGTTCTGAAAATTACATGAAGGATGATTGTAGAGATAGAATCGCTAAACTCGAACAATTATTGGAAAAATCATCATCTGAAAAAGACGAAATGAGAAGTACGATTTTGAATCTTTCTTCACAAGTTGCAGAATTGAGAGTAAAAGTAGAATATTTGGAAACTGAAAATGATGAATTAATAAAAGCAATGAGAAAGAAAAGAAATATAAACGAATAACATGAAAAAATACATTTTTACTGAAAGTCAAATAAAGAAAATTGTTGATAATGAAATCAATAATCAAATTAACGAACAATCTGAAGACGAAAAATTAACAATTAATTATGGATCTCAAGATTTTTTAAAACAGAAAGGAATACAAGGAAAAGATTTAACTGAAAAAATCATGAAATATCAAAAAATGATTGGTTGTGAACAAACCGGTCACATGATGGATTGTATTGATATTATGTATTCAAAATATAGAAAAGATTTTGATTTATGGAAAAGTTTAATCCATAAAAACAAATCAATTATTGATAAAATGGGTGATAAAATAGGAGGATGGATATCAAAAATGGTTGGTGTAACTCCTGACCCAAAATCAATATATTAAGATTTATTAACGGAAGTATCAAATATTTTTATAATATCATCTAAACATAAAAAATCAAAACACTCGGAATAACCCGAGAAAGATTCTAAAAGAGGTCTATATTTTTTTATAGACCTTTTTTTATTTAGTTTTTCTTTGATTTCTTTCTCCAAATTCTCAGCATCTGGTGTATCGATACGTCTTAGTATAGACTCAACCACATATCCATCATATCCATACATCTTACTAAATCTTCTCATTATAAATCGTTTGGATGTGATACCTACTTTTACAAATGTGTTGTTTGTTGATTCTTCCTTTATTAAAACCAAATAAAGTGATTTAGGGAGTTTACTTATTTTTTTATTCTTCTCGGTTTTTTTCTTTACTAATTTTTGATTTACATATTCTTTCGCCTTCTCCAAAGTTTTAAATTCTTTAACGTCACGATAAGGATTTACAATTATTTTTTTTAATCTTTCGATATAGATGGTCTTACCACTATCAACCTCATATTTGGTTGAAGTTTTGGTTCTTACGGTATAAATTGAATAGTAACCTATTTTTAATAGTAATTCTTTAGACATATAACATTATTTGTATTATAAAAGTTAATAAAATATTTTGGTTTTTCCTATAATATACATATTTTTGCAATTAAATTATTAAAAAATGAGTGAAAATAAAAAGTGTTCGGGATGTAAAGAAATCCTACCAATTGGAAATTTCTACAAAAATAAATTAGTTATTGATGGACATAGTAACTATTGTATTGATTGCACAAGAAAGAATTCCAAAAAGTATTTTGTAAGAAAAAAGGAAAAAATGTCCAAGTTAGAAAATGACAATTTAATGAAGATTATGTTACTCAATAACTATAATTCAGACTCAGATAATAGAAATGCGGACAATTTAATGAAAATACTCATGATTGAAAAAATGTGTAAATCAATATTGGACGAGTTGTCTAATTTAAAGGAAAACTTTATTAAGTCAGAAACATCAATATCTGAATAATTAATATTTAATGAATATTTATTTAATATTCATTTATTTATGAAAATTGGGAATTTAGTATACGAAATGGTTATCGAGGAATCGATAAAAAGTAAAGAAAAATTTGAAGAGATACTCAGTAAGTGGCAAAGAACATATCCTAATATGACTGCAGATGATGCGGTTAAGATTCTTAAAAGACACGACGCAATTAAAAGTAACATCTCCATGGACCAACCTGGAGTTGTTTCATTTTTGGCCAGATATGATGGTTTACCTCAAGGTACAAAAAAATATGAACTTAAAGATTTAAGAGATGTCTTCAAATTTGAAATTAATCATTTAGTAGAATTTTTAACTGAATTTGGAAACTTCTCCATTGACTTAGGTGACGGGAATAACGATGAAAACCCCGAATCAAGACTCAAGAAAATTTTTGCAGAAAAGGCAGAACAAAAAACAGACGAAAAAATTGAAGAGTCTAAAAAAATGTGGTTTGATGAAAATAGTGCAATTATAAATGAAAATGGTCTTAGAGTGTATGAAATAAAAAATCAAACTGATGCGGTTAGAATGGGATATTACTATCAAGAAGTTTTTTTAGATAAAGCAAGAAAAGATTTTATAGAAAAAAGAGAAAGATATAACCCACCATGGTGCGTAACAGGTAGAGGAAGTAAAGTGTCTGAATATGTGGAATATGAGGATGAAAATGGTCAAATTGTCAAATATCCGTTACATAGCCAATATTCTAATCAATATATTAACTATAGAAAAAATCAGGAAAGAACATTTTATTTTGTTATAGATGAAAATAAATCAGCTTCTGACAGATATTATATGTCAGCATTACAAATTGGCAAATATGGTTCATATATTTTAACATCAATGATGAATGATGGAGATACATCAATGTCATGGGATTCAATAATAAACATATATCCAGAACTTACACAATATAAATCCAAAATAACACATAGAGAATTTAATAATAGTGAAAGTAGTGAAGGTAATGAAAATAATAATTTATTGATTGTAACAAACGAAAATGAAGGTAATTTAAATGATTTTTGTAGATTAACGAAAGAAAGAAAATCTGAATATATAAATTTAGGAGGTACATTATCTAAACCAAGAAGTTGGAGTTGCATGGATTCTGATCACAGAAGATTATATATCGCAACTATGGACACCGCAAACGCGTTTACAAAATTCAACAACTTTGAATTTTTATCTGCCACACTTAAAACATCAGGTACACAAAACAGTTTACAAAGAAGATTAGAAAGTTTAGGTAAACGTGAAGGTATAATGTATTTAATAAATCATTTATTCAATTATGAATTTAAAGTTGCAAGAAAAAGCGTTGACAATAGTGAATTAAGTGTATATGAAAGTACTCGTACAAAAAAGTTTGGTATTTTTAGTACGAAGATGTTGAATTGGTATCAAAAAAATGGTGTTAGTTATGAACCCACATATAATTTACTTCCGGTTGAGATTTTTAGAGATATAGATAATAACAAAAAATATATTGTTGAAATTTATAGTGATAGTTCAGTTGCAAACGATAAAAGTTTCTATGCCGCTTACGATATTTCAACTCAAAATGTATCAAAAAGTGCTCACTTGTTTACCCATAGTGGATGGAATAAATTAAAAGAGATGGGTAAAATAATAAAACAAGACGAATCTAAAAGAAGTGGTGATATAAAAAATCTGAATCCTCAATCGGATGTCGATATTCAAGAATTAAAAAAAGGGGTTTAATAACCCCCTTTTTTATTTTAGTAACGAATAATACTCATTGAAATGTTTAATTCTATCATCTAACCCTATTGTACCTCCATTTACACATCTTGTGACACTTGTAATAACGTCTTTTGTATCACCTGTACATTTACTTAAACAATTCTTACTAAAGAACCATGCTGCAGATAATAAAGGATATTTGGTCGCAACTAAATCGGGGTTACTAATTAAGTCCTCATTAATTGCACTACCAAATGCGGTATAATTGTTTTTACCGGTTAATTGAATATATCCTCGGCCACGAAATTTGTAGCCTTCTTTTGTGGGTTCTATACCATTCCCCATTCTTCCACCATATACTCTTGATGCAATTTTTTCAGGTTGTCTTGCATATGATTCTGATAAGTTACCAGGAAAGTATTTTGGGAATATGTTCTTCAAACCATTAGAAGAATAATTTAAATTTTCGGAAACCACTTTAAATCCACCAGACTCATGACCACATTGTGCCAAAAAGTGTGCTAATTTTAATGGTGTATTTATCCCAAATTTTGAAACGGTATCAGGTATTTGTGATATAACAGCATCGGGAATATGACCTTTTAAATTTTTTAATTTTAATCCGTTTGAACTAACAATCGGGGATGGTTGTTCAACAACAGGTTTAGGTTTTTCAAATAATTTATTCCACGTCTCATCTCCAACAACACCATCTGGTGTTACATCGTTATCTATCTGCCATTTTTTGACTTCTTTAGCGGTACCCTGACCAAATATACCATCAGCCGTTAAACCTAATCTTGCTTGGAGTTTTTTAACGTCCTCTCCTTTGGATCCAACTTTTAATAACATAAATTATTTTTCTTTAATTAAACCACAAATCAAACATTCTTCTTGGCCATCTTTATCTTCATCTCCCCATACGTGCTCACAATAACGATGAGGGAAATATTCATCTATTTTCCCATCATTATCGTAATCAAGCCCATCCATAGTACCATCGCCATCTTCATCAACCTCTACACCAGTTTTCTTTTGATTTGTATCATTATCAGGTGTTGGGGTAGTAGATTTATTAGTAATATCTACTGACGATATTGCAACACCATCTTCTTCATCCATTTTTTGGACTAATAATTTATCTTTATCAGTATCGGTAAACCAATAATCAATAATTTTACCATAACTACCGATAAACGCACCTAATAAAAGTAAAAGCAATTCTTTCCATTGTTCACTAATGGATGTGTTATAGGAAATTGCAATTGCAATTCCACTAATTAAACTAAGAAAAGTTAAGAGGACTACCGAACTTATAATCATTCGTTTTGTCATCATTGATTGTAATAACGCCTCAAAACCTAATTTTTCTTTTTCTGTTAATTTTTTTGACATGACTCTACAGTTTGTATTTATAAATATTGTATAAATTACAAACGTAGAAAAATCACCAAAATTGAGAAAATAGACGCAATAATGACGTTACCTCTTATTTGTCTTCTATGGATTTCGTCTTTTTTGTTATATTCATTCAATAAACTATCGTAACGCGATTGTTCAACTTTTCTATTGAAATATTCATATGAATATGAATTATACATTCTTTGTAATGACATTAAATCATCTAATTGACTATTAACATCACCATTTTTGAGTGAATTGATACTATCTTTTAGTTTTAAAAAAGATGAATTAATATCATTACCTTGCTTTAAGGTCATAATGATAACTGAATCCTCACCTATTTTCTTTGCTATCGGATATTGGGAGTAAGTTAAATTTGACACCAACATTAACATTGGTAATATTATCAATTTTTTTATTCGCATCTTTAAGTTCAATTTTTAAATCTGTATTTTTCTCTTTTAGATTATCTATTGATTTTACTGTCTTAGTTATTATTTCAGTAGTTTGAGTTTCTACATATTTTTGCAATGTATCAGAAGTTGTAATGTTCCTTGAACTTCTACTAAGAATTGAATCTAAATCATTAATTGAAGAACTTTCAGTTTCAAGTTCAATATTATCAAATTCAGATTCCCTAACACAAGAAAACATTAACAATAAAAACACATATCCTATGTTTTTCATTATTGGTGATTTAATGTATCTATTTTTATATTATTTAAAGATGATGTGTCGACATTTTCTAAAACAGAACTATCCGACTTTATTGATGTGGTTGTTTTTTTTCTACCCCAAAAGTTTTTTTCAACTTCTATATATACAGTATCTATTTTATATATTATTTTTTCGGTAACGACATTCTGAAGACTCATTAGTTGTACTCTTTCAGTCTTATACTTCATTACTTCATTGGTCAATATCTTAAAATCTCTAATAACTTTAATTACTTGTTCTTTTGTTGTTGAATCGCTCTTTTTTTGTACTGAATCCGAAGTAACTAAATTCTGCTGACTTTTAATCAGAACACTATCAATTTCAGATGATTCTTCCATCTGTTTCAAGTTACCATTGTTACAAGAAATTAAAAATAAACCCAATAACGTTAAAACATTTTTCATATTTATTTAATTTTACCTAATTCTTGTAGTACTGTTATCTTGGTAACTGCAGATGATAATGCACTATCGGATTTTCTTAGTTGGTTTGTTAATGCATCTAATTTAGTTTCTAAAATCTCAATTTTTTTACCTTGTTTCTCGATTTGTGAATTGTAATTCACTTTACCATCAATATATAGATAACCAATTGCGATTATTACAATGAATAAAAGACCTTTTACAGGTTCTTTAGAGAATTCTTTAAATGAAATTGGTGGTTTTACAGCACCTGATAAATTTTCTACTACTTTTTTTGTTGCCATTTTAATTATTTTTTTGTCTACTAATAAATATCCATAAATCTGAGATTTCAATATTATTTTGTATTTATATAAAAGAATTTATAATAATGAAGACATTAATATTAACAGAAAGACAGATAAAAAAGGTAATAGATAGAGTTATCGAAGAACAAAAATCTAATCAAGAGGTTTTTACCATAAATTTTCAAAACGCTTTTCAAAGTGGACAATATAACTTCACGCCAGAATACGAAAAGGTTGTTAACGATTCAGTAGAAAAAATTGACCAGGTTATAAAAAATAAAAATATTAAAAACTTCAAACTAGTTATAACACCTGGTGAATCACAGGTACCAAACCCAAAAGGATTTGAAGAAAAAGGTTCTTTAGCAAATAAAAGAGCGGAAGTATTAAAATCTTATTTAAATATCGTTTTACCTAAAGTATTAGGTATGAATCCTGAAATTGAAATATCTAATCCAGTTATTGGTAAAACACCATGGACAACTACGAGTAACAAAAATGACAAAAATTACACTGTTGAACAATTTGTGAAAGTTAGTGTTGTGTTAACTGCAGATATCCCAAATAAACCAGAAACTAGAAGAAATGTTGAAGTTGAGGATACAGTAAAAATGTATAACAAACAAGGTAATTTATCAGGTATTGGATTTGTAATGCGAACAAGTGAATTGATTTTTGATCCGAACTATGGATACAAACCTCTTAAACCAACTTATTATGAATTAGAAATTTTCCCTTCTGATACGGACTATTATAAAACAATTGTTGGTGATAATCAAAATGGATTAAATGATTCAATTGAGAAATATAAAAAAATGTATAAGACAAATGTGGTAAGGTCTGGTACCACAAAAGAAAATAATTATACTCCAGAAGGTATTCGCCAAATGAAGACACAAAATCTTTTTACTTCTCGTAATTAGAATTATTTTTTCTTCAAAGAATCACAAAATTTAAAATATTCAACTCTAAGTGAGTCTCGATATTGTTTATATGTGACGATTTTTCCATTCCAAGTGTATTTCGGAGGTTCTTCTGATTTAAAACTTGACATGACAATAAACAGAAAAAGTAATAGTCTCATAACAATGATTTATGTCACAAAATTATAACTATTTTTGGAATATCCAAAATTATTTATTAATTTTGTTTAATATTTATTTAAAAATGTAACATGAAAAAGATTATACTCACAGAAAGTCAATTAAATATGATTAGAAAACAATTGAATGAGGGTGTTTCCGATGTTTATAGTAGAGAAGTTAAAACAGATATAATGATAGGTGGTACCACATATAAAGGGAAAGAAATCAACGATGTGTCAAATTATAATATAAGGATAAATTATAGTATTGATATTGAAGCTAGAGAATGGGGGATTAAGGATATTTCATTGTATGATATTCATGGACCTGAAGAAATAGAACTTGAAATTGAATATTTTGTGGATGATCTTAATACAGACACCGAAGTAGTTACAATGCCAATAGATTGGGATAAATTGGAACAAGACACATATTCAGGAGAAGGAGTTGTAACGATAGGAGATGTTCTTGAAATTAATTTATCGAATGACGAAAGCGGTAATTTAATCTTTACCAAAATAATTTTACCTGTTTACACTTTATAGTATTTTTACTTTACACTTTATTAGTTCTTTCATATACTTATTAATAGACCTTGTGGTTGAATCGGAAGTGTCCTTTGAGACATTTGAGTTGGAATTGATACCAACGAATTCGGGTTCAAATACAAAAAATATAAGGAAATGAACAGAAGAATTTCAGTTAACACTGGTCTTGCTGTACCACAATCTTTCATTACCAAAGGTAAACAAAGATTAAAACAGCACATCGATACCGTTTATCTTAAAAACGGCGATGAGTTCGAAATCGAACTTTTTAATCCAACACAAAATAAAGTTTTAGCAAAAATTGAAGTGAATGGTAATTCCATCTGTAGTGGTGGTATTATACTTCGTCCTGGTGAACGTATTTTTCTCGAAAGATATATTGACGAGCCAAAGAGATTTTTATTTGAAACTTATGTTGTAAATGGTAATAATGAAGAAGTTCAAAACGCAATTGCTAGAAATGGTAATGTGACTATAAAATTTCATAAGGAAATTTTTTTGACATCAAATAAACCATATTATAGTAATTCGGGGACATTAACAGTAAATCCATATGTGTGGACCACAACAAATACACCAACATGGAATCAAAATTGGAATCAAAATCTTACGTATACATCAACTAGTAATAATTTGACATTCAATAGTAATTCTACATTAACAAATGGGGTAAGTACCAACACATTCTATAACAAAAATATAGAACAACATGATGGAGTACCCTGTTCAAATAATGTAAATATAAATGGTGATAATTCACTCTACATAAAAACAGCAACAAGTCCGTTAAGACATGTTGAAACTGGTAGAGTCGAGAAAGGATCAGACTCAAATCAAACATTTGTTTTCGATAACTCACAATTTAATTCTTATCCGTCGAATACTGATTTTTGGAAAATCAAACCATCGTCAAATAAACCGGTTGTAAAAGAAGAATTGGTCACATATTGTGCAGAGTGTGGTGCAAAGAGAAAAAAAGATACACATAAGTTCTGTCCACACTGCGGAACAAAATTCTAATAATAAACTAATCACAAGGTCAATAAAAATCCCCTCAATCGAGGGGATTTTTATTTTAGGTATCTTTATTTACTTTTCCACAATGCGGACAAATAGGTTTTGACTTTTTACCTTTATAAATGGTCTGTGTAAATTTCTTATTACAACCTTCACATGTTATGAATTTAGCATCATCTTTTTTGATTTCTTTTTTTAATTTTTCGTATTGGTCTTCTGATATTTGTATTTTCATTATAATATGATTTTTTTGAATTTTATGTAGTTTTCAAACAATTTATAATTGGTAACATAAGATGCTAAGTTCTCAATTTTAACATCACCATTATAAGATTCTCCATTATTTTTATTTTTATATTCAATCGATACTGTTCCTTTATCGCAATCAATCTTAGGACTTAAAATTTTAACATACACCTGTTCATTATCAAATACATATTGACTTTTAAATACTCGATTTAACACATCATTAAATTTATTTCTTAACTCCAAACATTCCGTACCAAGGTCATCATTATCAAAATATGTCCTATCGAAAAAATCATCCACATCATATTTAATTTCTTCATACGATGGATATTTTCTATCATATTCATATATTCCATCATACGATGTTTCAACATCATTATATGATAGGTATTCACCTAAAACCTCACTAATGTCAGATATTGTTGTTATGTTATTATCAATAAAATATTTTATTAATTGAATGATTGGTACACTAACAAGTTCACCATTATAGTATGAAGATTCAAAAGAAACATATTTTTTAATTCCATTTAATATATTGTCCGCATTTGATGAATACTCCTGTTCTGTTAATTCTGTCGCTTTATCAAGATAAGATTTCTGTATCTTTTCATTTTCATAAAAATTTTCATATGTTTGAGTTTTGAATGTTTCAAAATTTAAAATATTTAATTCTTCTTTTATTTTTACTTTATTCTCATTATAAAAAGATTCAAATACATACAATAATTCCTCTTCCCAATTACCTTCATAACTATTTTGTAAATCACTATATACCTCATCGTATGAATTTCTTACTGAACCTTCAAAAAATCTAAATGAATCACTATAATCACTTAATTCATAAGGTAAACGTTTAAATGAGAATTCGATAACATTATCATTATATTCAATATCGGTCAATCCATCACCTTTTATCATTTCTTTAACATTATCTAAATTCTTACTGACAATTGTGATGACTAATTCGTTATCCGTTTTACTTGTAATTCTATTCATTAGTAAATTACTTTTTTCCTCTGATAAAACTTTCATGTTAACCATTTCAAATTCCGTAGGAGTTTGGTCAACATAAATTGACGGGAAAAAGAATTTTGTGATTTCTTCATTCTCATTAAAGAAACCTTGAATATTAATCTGCTTGTCCGCAGGATTCATATATTGTTTTGTCTCAAAATGAAATTGATACTTGTCTGAAGGATTTTCCTTATTTATAATGATATATAAAGGTCCTTGATTATTGTGCCTACTAAAATGACTTGTTCTGTCTCTATAGTCTTTATTTAATGATTGAGGACCCCAAGTTGTACACCATTGAGTATTAACACCTAAATAACAAGATGCCCTTTCAGTTAATGGGACAAAAATTAACCACTTCCCTCCATCATGTTTTAATTGATACTCTTCTTTTGGTAATTGATTTATAATATTGGTTAGTTCTGGTGAGTCTTGTAGAATGTATTTTTTAATTATATCATATATGTCATCAATTCCATTTATTTTGTTAATGTCTAATGATACGTTTCTTTTATATACATGACTTAAATATTCTTTTGCCTTAGGTAAATCCTCTAACTTCAATTTATTTTCTTTAAATAATTTAAGTAAAAGTTTTGCGAATTTTCCAATTCTTTTAATTTCATTATTTTGAATTATTGTTTGAGGGTCTCCAGAAATTATTCTTCTGAATGTTTGTTCAGGAATATCGGAATAAAATTTTTGGTAAATTTCTTGTGGAGTCGCTTCATTTAATAAATCTTCTAATAGGTATTCAAATTTCATTAAAACAATTTTATATAAATATTTGGTTTTTAGGTATACTTTCCCTATATTTTAGGAATGAAAAAAGTTTGGGTTAATGGAACTTTCGATGTCTTACATATAGGACATATAGAACTATTAAAACATGCAAATACTTTTGGGAGTGTCAGAGTTGGTTTGGATTCAGATGAAAGAATAAAACAAAAAAAGGGGAATAATCGACCATTAAACACCCTACAAGATAGGATTGATTTTATATCTGCTATTAAGTATGTTGATGATGTTGTTTCCTTTAATTCAGACGATGAATTAATAGACAGAATTAAAGAATATGAACCTGATATAATGGTCATAGGAGATGATTACACATACCAACAAATTATTGGTGTTGAATATATACCCAGAATTGAATTTTTTGAAAAAATAAAAAATAAGTCCACATCAAAAATATTGTCTCATGATAGTAACCGTAATTGGTGAGTATTGTTTAGATATTTTTGTATATGGTGATGTTAACAGATTAAGTCCTGAAGCGCCAGTTCCTGTTTTACAACCTATTGAAACAACACAAAATCCAGGTATGGCGGGAAATGTTGTGGAAAATATTGTTTCACTAAATCCTAATTGTAGAATTATAAATTTCCACCAATCTAACCCTATCAAAAAAACAAGATATGTTGACAGAAAATCAAATCATATGTTTTTAAGAGTGGATCAAAATGATTTTGCCGAACCATTTAATTTAAACATATCAAAAACTAATTCTATAATAAATTCTGACATTGTAATAGTTAGTGATTACAATAAAGGATTTTTAACACATGAAGATTTATTATCTATTGGTAAAAATTCAAAATTATCGATATTGGATTCCAAAAAAATATTAAATGATGATATTGTAAAATCATTTACATTTGTGAAAATGAATTTTTCAGAATCCAAACAAAATTCACATTTGACTTATACTGATAATGTGATAATTACTTTGGGTGGTGATGGTTGTAAATATAAAGATGAGATTTTTAAGTCTCCATCACCTAAGGAAACAATTGACGTGAGTGGTGCGGGTGATACTTTCACATCCTCATTTATTTTAAAGTTTTACGAAACAAAAAATATAAAAGAATCAATAACATTCGCCAATACAATGGCATCAATTGTTGTATCAAAAAGAGGAGTTACCACACCATGAAAAAAGCATTTATCACAGGAACAGATGGATTTATCGGAAATAGACTAAAAGAATCTTTAAAAAATCATCAGATTGATGAAATGAATGAGGACATTTTTGAAGATTATGATTGGAAAGACACGATTAGGTTCAGATTAAGAAATTTTAAACCTGATGTTGTATTTCATGTTGGTGCATGTTCCAATACACTAGAGACTGATGTTAATTACATGATGACCAGAAACTTTGAGTCAACAAAAATTATTACAGATTATTGTTCTGAAAATAATATTCCTCTAATCTACTCATCATCCGCAGCGAACTACGGAATATTAAATGATTATCCGTCTAATTTGTATGGATGGAGCAAATATGTTGCAGAACAATATGTAATATCAAATGGTGGAATTGCATTAAGATATTTCAACGTATATGGACCTGGTGAGGAAAATAAGGGAAAGATGGCATCTGTTGCCTACCAAATGTTTGAAAAAGATCAACAACACAAAAAAGTTAAATTGTTCCCATTCAAACCAAAAAGAGATTTTGTTTATATAAATGATGTGATTGATGCAAATATTTTTTCATATGAAAATTTTAATAATATAAATTCAGGATATTACGATGTTGGATTTGGTGAGGCGAGGAGTTTTGAAGATATTTTAGATATTATGAATATTAGTTATTCATACCATGATGAGGATATTATACCTAAAGGGTACCAATTTTATACATGTAGTAATAAAAACAAATGGCTCCCGAAGTGGGAACCAAAGTATAATTTAGAAGATGGTCTGAAAGATTATCTTATTTCACTATTTGAAAAATAATAATTATTTCAATTCATTAATCAATCTATTTATTATTTCTGAATTTTTACTAATTCTTTTTTGATTTTTTAATTTACTTTCTTTTGATTTAATTGGTTTCCAATTTTTTTTACTTCTTGCCATAGTTTAATTATTTAGGAATTATGTTTACAGTACCCATTTTTGTGGACATCTCACTTTCGCCCTTTGTTTTTATGTCTTGAACAATTTTATCTACTGAATTTTTTGGTATTAACTCATTACCTGATTTACCAACAGCAGACCAAGATAATGAAGCACTACCATCTTTATTTTGTGTTAGATTTTTTACGTCAACAGTTATAAAACTTTTCTTTATCTTATATGGTTTATTGTCAATTAACGCATATCCATCTTGATGACCGAGAGTCAATTCATTTATTAGTCTTTTAATTTGGGTTTCGGTTAATTTTATTTTCATAACTTATAAATATCATTTTTCAACTTTTCCTCTGGTTCCAAAATAATATGAAAATATCATCAGAACCAACGTTTTAATTAAATCAAATAATTCTTTATCATTTTCTTCTGATAGTAAATTTATTTTAAATGCAACTACTTTGTCAACAATCCATACACCGACTAATGCTGTGAATACTAATAAGATGAATCTAACAAGTACTTCTTTCGTGTCATCGGCAAATAATTTATTTACATAGTACAATCCCCCAACGATGAATATCATACTAAAAATTACCGCAAATAAAACAATGAATATATTATCGTTACTAAACATAATTAAGGTAAAAGTTTTAATCTAACATCACCACAATCTTCATCATGACCATATACGGGACAATCACCAGCATAAAGTTCACCATCACGATATTCAAGATATTGATCCGAACCATTATGAAATCCAACCACCCTATCAGGATACGTATCCATTAATTTTTTCCATATGCCTAATCTTGAAAAAACTGTCTGTGAAGAACCACTATAAAGTGGTTTTTTTAATGTGTTTACAACCGCATCATATATACGAACACCAATACCTTGACCTGAAATTTCTTTAGAACCAACAATATTAACCACCATATATCCATCTTCATATTCAAATAAATTTAACATTAGATGTTTCTTTTTACCATCGTGTAGATATATGTCAATAATTCTTTTATCTTCTCTGACTATGGCATAATCATAATAAGGGGATAAATTTAATGAATCTTTCCATAACATACCGGTTTCCAAATTATCAATATCATTAGGAGTATATTCCATTTTTTCTTTACTGGATATAATACCTAATTCATTCATTTTAATTAGTGTATTATATTGTGTTTCAGTTAATTTAATTTTCATATACTCGAAGTAATTTTAGTTCTAATCATATCAATAAAAAATCCCGCCATTGTGTACATGTAAAGAGGTGCGTCTGCATAATCCATTGCAGCCCATTCATTGTACTTTGCTAAAATTTCATCATCAAATACAACAACAATACCCACCCAAATAAGTGACCTACCAATATTTTTATGGGATTTATTTAAAAATTGTTTTAATGGATCTTTTGATACAAAATACTGTTCAAATTGCCATAACAATACTCCATATACTGCTAATGTGTATTCATGAGATAGTATGTTTTGTATTGATTCTAACATATTTTACATAAATATCTTAGACATACCTAATTTTTAAATGGAAATTAAAAACACCCAAAATTTACATACCAAAATGTGACTTATCAAAATTATAAATTTGTTGAACTTCGGTTGATGTTAAACTTCTATCATAACAATACACCTTAGATATTCTTCCATTGAGTAAATTACCGGCCCCAAATGATGCGATATTAACATACCCATCACCATCCCTTGCTGTTTTATTTGCGGTGTATGTACTATCCAAAGACCCATTTACATATAATTTCATACCATCAGTAGTGTTAAATGTAAGTGTTGCATTATACCATGTATTCAAATTAAACGAAGTTGTTGAAGGATAAGCAGCATAATTCGCCCAATTAGCATGACCAGAATACAATTTATTTCCACTTGCGAAATACATAAAATGTCCACCGGATTGACTACTTACCAAATTATTATCCGCGTTCGCATTTAAATAAAACCAAACGGATTTTGTGTATGTTGTTTGTGGTATTACACCAGCATTTCCTGCACCCCTTTGATTTGTACCATCAAATGTAAAATAAGATGGTGTTCCTGACGTAAATGATGGTGAATTCAATAGGGTTATGTTTTGTTGTGTTCCAGCCAAATCAAACCATGTCGTTCCATTTCCTGGATAAGATGATAAATTACTTGCTTCTAATTTTAATACTAATCCATCATTAACAAATAAATCATTTGATGTTAGGTCTGATGATGTGACCCATAAATTAGTTTGATTATTTGCCCAAGATAAGACATCCGATATTGTTGTACCTGTCGCACCAAAAGATTTTAAATAAAAAATACATTGCGAATCACTATATGCAACATGTATACTTGGTCCTTGAGATGCTTTTAATACGTAGATTGTATATCCACCAACTGGGGGTGTTATACCATTATAAAACCCTGTGGCACTTGTTGGACCATATTCTGCAACTCCATTAATACCAACGTACACATTTCCTTTCGCTACTGATGTTAGAAGTGTTGTTCCTGATTTTATAAAATTATTCATTATGCAGGTTTTACGTCATTTTCATCAAAGACTATGTATTGTTTTCCATACACCGCATTATCATCACCTGTATCGTTCCACCAATCATCATCTATTATTATACCGTCATATCCTTCTCTCTGTAATTCTCTCATTAATTGTTGTCTACCATTTTGATCATATCCAATTCTATTTATATATCCACGCCAAAATCCATCTTCAAAAAAGTATGGATTTTTTATATTGATATAATATGGTTTACCTTCACGTACTTCTCCTCTCACAGATAATGCAAATTTTTCAACACCTTCTTTTGAGTCAGCAAACCATATACCACCAGCCTTTGGATTTAATTTTAATTCTCCAGCCCTCCACACAACTTCTTTTATTTGACTTTCGGAAAAATCATCTTTTTTTTCAATTTTGGTTATTGGTTCATCTTTAGAATATATTCTCATAAAATCACTCATAGAACCTCCGAGTTCAACCAAATCCAAATTATATATTTCTTTTTTGGGTTTATCGATTCCCATTACTTCTTTAATTCTTTGTATGTTTTCTTGTAAGTTCATATTATTTTTCATTTCTATAAATAACTTTGAATCTTTGTTTATCCTCAATAGGTAATTCTAACTTTTCAAACTTTTCATTTCCCACTTGAAATCTTTTTTTCCCTTTATATTCCCACTCACCATAAAAAGAAAAAATTTTACCTGTAGTCGTATCAACTACAGTATCTCCACCTTTTGGTTCTAACCCTTCATATTTTTTGATTTTATCTTCTAT
>JACCDG011207697.1_pt1 | contig 59808 bp, 64 predicted proteins | sample 7442471 | NCBI WGS metagenome assembly JACCDG01 (sample SAMN15323444, study PRJNA562643) | freshwater metagenome | isolation source: river surface water | place: USA:Blue River Watershed | collected 2017-08-17 | reverse complement strand
GGCGTAGTTGTAGTTTCGGATGGCATTAGATATACGTTACGTTGTCTTCTACTTTGACTGATCCCGCGATCAGCCTATCCTTGAGTGATGGACTTGTGCGAATCCGAAAGACGTCCCAGTAATAGGTAATGTTACCATCGAGCTTCAGGGACTCAGAGGATGGTAGCACGAACTCGACCACACCATTTGCACCATCAGTAAGTGAATCACACGTAAACGAAGCAATCAAAGGTTGCTTAGGAGCTCTACGTATCTCTGCCTTGAAGGTATCATCTGATACGTCAACAAGTTCTTGTTCCGCATCACGGATCGTGAGGCGGAAACCGAAATCTGCTCCTCTGCTGAGGGTAAGGTTATGTTTAGCGGCGGCCATTGGATTGCATTGCTTTTTCTACGGCAACGACGAATCCTAATGGTTCTTCTTCCTCTTGTCCAGACTCTTCATACGAATCGCCAGACATTACGTAGTCATGAACATTGTCGATATAGTCGTTGGCAAGAGTGATACTTTCTTGAGCTTCAGGGTCTAGCAAACCTTCTGCTTTGCATTTGCAGGCGTGAAGCAAGTTCTTCGCATTGTGAATAATGAGATTCAGCTGACGCGAAATCTGCTCATGGGCTTCATGAGCATATTCCGAGTCGCCGTATTCATCTTCCTCTTCACCCTCTTCGTAAGATTCGGGCTTTTGCTTGGACATGTATACGCCTTCCATAATGTGAACAGATTAGAGTCTGCGGTAGAGTTGTAGAGCGAACTGAGTTGGGGTCATTCCTTTGGGGAGCTTGCCGCCGTATTCACCAAGAAGGTTTTCAATTTTTGCCATCATTTTTGCATCGCCTGTAGCTTTCGGGTTGAAGGTCGATTGCGTAGCAATTTTGAATAACTGTTGGGTCAAAGCAGGATCTGCAGTAGGTGTAGCTGGTTTCTCCATGCTGGGAGACACAGGAGCTTGTGCCATTTCAGAGAGACTCCCGAAACTCGCCAGCTGGGAGTTGGGCTGTCCAAAAATGGTATTAGGAGCTTCCAACGATTCTTGAACCTTAGCAAGGGGGTTGACCATCTTGGTAGGCTGCGCTTTAGATGCTTGAGAACGGGCAGCCTGAGTATACATCGCTTGGTTTGACTCATCTGCCATGCGGCGATTTGCACGTTGCATTGCGCCCATGTCTTGAGTATCGTCTACATATTCGGGTTCAGCGGCAATAGCAGCATCGCGTTGCTTGCGATAATCTGCATCTCCTGCGGCTACTTCCATAGCAATAGCAGCTTGGCGTCTCGAATCATAATCTTTACGGTCAGCTGCATCTCCAGCGGCTACCTCCATAGCAATGGCCGCTTGGCGTCTTGCTTCATAGTCTGCTTTTGCTTGTTCCTGCAAGCGTCGTTCGACCGCATCTCCAAAGCGTGGGTCTGGTTTACTAAAGCGTCTCTCCATTTCTCCATCCGATTCCGCAGTGACTGGTTCATAAGGATTGAACTTTGTAGGAAAAATGACAGCTTCCCGAGGAGCTTCTCCCCGTTCTTTTTTAGTTAGAATGCGTTTGGCAGCCATAGAGAGTAGAGTAGAGTAGCTTAGAATATAGACAGAATCCCTGATCCCTGTTGACCCTACAGGATCAAGGAAGGGGGTTCAGGGTAAAGGGCTGGTGGGCACTACCGTGAAGTAATGCCCACCAGTGATAACTTATGCAGCGGAATCCGCATCGTCACGCTTGAAGAGAACCACGTAACCGAACTCGGTCTTGATGGGCTTCGTTGCGCTGGCGAGAACACCACGGAAGAAACCAACAGTTCCATCGGGGTTGGTGATCTCGTTGAGGATGTTTGTCCACTTGAACTGACCACGATACTGGGTGGGGTTGAAGGTGAGACCGTTCGAACCGCTCAGTGGGTTCGGAATCAGTGCCTCGCAAACCTCAGGATGCATCACGTAGAGGGCTTCGTAGGAAGCGGAATCGTATGCAGGGTTCGGGGTAGCGACACCGTTTGCCACGATCTCAGGATTCACTTTTACAAGAACACCCGAGCCGTTTATGCTGAAGCGAGGAGCAAGGTCGTCTACCAAGTGGTAGAAGCCACGGAAGGACTTCTCAACACCGAGCGGAGCGATCAGGTCGCTGACTTTGGCGTTGTTGTAGCGAACGTCATCGCGGAACTCAGCTTCAGTTTGCAGCTTGTAGGAGGCTTCCGAAGAGATAACCACAGCGAACACTGGGCGACCGTTCTCACGACCGTAAGCGTTCGAACCTGCACCAGCACGAACTTGACGATAGTAAATCTTGTCCATGATCGCGTTGCTGATGTTCGCGGTAGGCGAAACGTCAGATGCACCAGCACCTGAAGTGGTGATCTTCATGCCAGCAAGGTCGTTACCTTCGAACAGGTCGTCAGCAGCACCATCGGCATCAGCGTCAACCGTAGTAAGGAACGGAGTGGCGGAAGCCAAGCAAGGAACGAAGTTAGCGGCAACACGCTCGTATTCGTCACGGTAACGGTTTTCCCAGCTACGACGAGTCACTTGAGTCATGATGTCCATGATAGCGCGAAGCTGATCTTGGCGATGAGCTGCGAAGCGCAGGTCTTCAAGCGAGATACGAGGAGATTCGATAACGGCTCGCTCCAAGGAATACTTTTTGAGCTGCTTACCGAACTGCACGAACGAACGCTTGTCCGAGCTGCCAGTTCCACGACCACCTTGCACGTTGTCAGCGGCGTCATCCAGAGCCTGACCACCAACGATGGAGGTGTTGAATTGGTTTCCACCAGTGGAAAGCGTAGCCATCGAAGACCAGTTCACGCCAGCGGTGTTACCATCGGTAGCGGTGGTTGCGATTGCACGGTCATAAACCAGTGTAGACAGTTGATAACCCATTCCATCAGGAAAGGCCGTTTGCTTGGTCAGGTCGAGCCAAGGAGAAGTGTGGAGGGTGTGCTGATAAATATCAGCTCCGATACGATTGGCTTCTTCAGCCAAGATGGTGTTGATGGCAGAAATGCCAGTGCCGAGATCAAAAGTAGACATAACAAATAGGAGTTAGAGGGGTTGAAAAGGTTGTTTTGGTTAGCACCTTGCGGTGTTGACGAGGATTGGAGTTGGATTGAACTTGGTGTAGAACTATTTGGGATAAAGGCTAGAGCAACCTGCAAGCTCAGATCGGGACGCAGCCCTATGTGGTTTGTCTTTGGTTAGAACTATTTGTATGGCTAGAGCAACCGCCGCTGACGAAGACAAAAGTAACATACTTAACCGACTTGTCAATATGCGAAAAAGGGTTGGTAGCTACCACACTACCAACCCTTAGGGACTATGCTAAACTACCAACTTACATAGTTCCAGTCAGTGCAGAATTAACTCGGTCGATGAACGACCCAGATGCCTGCGACTGCTTGGAAGGGGACGGGGAACTACCAGACATTTTCGGTTCGGCTTGTTCATAATCTGCCAAGCGATCCGTAATTGAGTCGAATTCCTTGCGAAGGGAAACGTATTCGCGAATGATGTTAGGGAGCAATTTTGCAGATACCGCATTGAAAGCATGGTCTACAGAATGCAACGTCGTAGGATCAACGGCAGCGGACTCTTGTTCGATGCGAGCCAAATCCAAACCTTGGATACTCGAGATGAAAGGAACTTTTTGTTGAATGCGCTCCACCACATTGCGGGTAATTGCTGTGCGCATCCGAGCCCGTTCAGCCATCTCGGCACGTTGTGCTTGCTCCTCAGCAAGGCGAGCCTCAGCCATAGCTTGCTCAGTGTTCGTCATCATCTCAGCGCGTTTCTGAATGATGGGTTCGATCCGTTCCATGATGCTGTAGATCTTGGCTTTGTCACGGTCGCTCGCACGGGGCAAGAGCTCAGCAAGTTTTTCCTCTTGCAGGTCAGCATCGGTCATGCTCAGCACATCGATCAAGGAAGACGAATCAACGTCATACTTGTCCGCGATCTGATTCGCTTGTCCGAGTAGCTCACGCAATGGTTCGGCAACAACTTTTTGATAGACCGTGGTCTGCTCGAGGTCAACGAACATTTGCCGTTGCTCATACTCCGCAAGTTTTTGTTGGAGCTCCTCAACGTCTTTGTTCTCTGCAAGACCTGCGAGCTCTTGAATTTTTGCCTCGTATTGGATCTTGGCTTGTTCCAGCTCCTGTAGCTGGGAACGATTTTGCTTCAGCTCCTGTTTGAGCTGCTTGAAACGACGAGCTGCTTCAGGAGTCCAGTCATTGCCAACGTCATCGCTCAACTCCTCAATGGGATCGCTGAAGCTATCTACTTTCTCAGCTTTTGGCGAGTCTGTAGTTTGCTGGGCAGCAGGTTCGGCAACTTCCTTAGTTTTTGGTGTGGCTTCCGCTTTTGGCTCTGGCTCATTGCTAGCCACATCAAGCTTGGCAAAAGCCCTTTCTAGCGAAGCTTCGAAAGAGTTATCCTCGCCTTGAAAGTCTGGAAGAGTGGAGATTGGGTCTTGCGACTCAATCACATCGTTTGGTTCTGAATGTGCATCCATTCTTGTGGTGTGTGTTGTGGTTTGCTTGGAATTTTAGTCAGTTTCATTAGGTCACTGAAAGCGTCATGATACCCAGCAAGCCAGTGGAGTTTCATAGCGTTTTGCAGCGAATCTTGTGTAATAGAACCAACGCTCGGTGCGGCGGTTTCTTTTAGGGTAGCAACCGCAGTCTGGAAGACTGGGTCATCTAGCAAAGCGCGTAGGCGATCAATAGCTGCTAGATCTGCATACCAATGCGAAAGGGGCTTCGGAAGAGGCACTGGTCGTGCCTGAAAAGGTAGTTTCATGTTTGTTTTTGTTAGGTAACGGAGCTGTTATAGCTCCGTTTCGCGGAATCGTAAAGCTTTTTCTGCATCTCTCATCGCTTGTTCCTGCTCAAATTTACGTTGTTTCAGGGACATTTCAAGCTCTGCTTTCTGCTGGGCGATCTGCATTTCGACCTGTGCTCGCTGCATTTTGAGGTCAAGCTCGGACATTTGCGGTGCTGCTTGACCACTTTGTGCAGCCAATTGACCTTCTTCACCGTTCGCTTGTTGCTCAGCAGCCATTTGCTGTTGCTGTGCCTGATCACGCTGGATCTTCTCCAACGCTTTCATGGTGTTGTTCACGGCTTCTTCCAAGTATTGCATAACTTGCTTAGCCGAACTAACCATTGCACCAAGGGCTGGATCGCCACCAGCATACTGTGCAGTCTCCGACATGTGTTGATAAACCGCCTGAAGCGCAGGTAGCATCTGTTGAGGGTCAGCTTGTCCTGCGTTGATGGATTCAAGCATCTGCTGGGCGAGCTGCATGTGCACTGGCAAGTGCTGTCCGTGCAATTCGTTAGACAACACGGGGATTGCTTGTCCTGCTTGCAACTGCAAGTTTTCGAAGATAGCAATCTTGGTGTCGGCTGCGGTGCGGTCTCCTTCTTGGTTTGGTGCATATCGATCTGCTAAATCGTAGCCCACCCTTGTCGAGACGATGTCGCGTGTCAGATTCCTACGACCTACGTCATCGAACTGTGAGCTCATCGCTTGGAGCTCACGAAGGGCGACCAATCGGTTTGCCATCGACCCATTACCGATTGATCTGATGGCACGAGTCCTGTCAACGTCGAGCTTCTTGATGAAGTCGGCTTCAACATTTCTCTTGGCACATCGGGCATAAAACTCCTTGATGAATGGATCTTGCTTTTTGCTGGTCACCACTCGTCGGACAATTTCTCGCATCAGTCGAGTCCAACTGGCGTAGAACAAATTCAGTGTTGCTCCTGAAAGTCTTGTAGCAACATCCATATCGGATGTAATCTGCATCTGATTACGATATGGAGACGACTGCGTAGCACCATAGGTGCTGACAGTGTCCGTGTTCAAAGCGAGCTGCTGTGTCAAATCCTGCAACGCAGGCACAACAGACGTAGCCAAATTGGGAATCGCTTTCTCCACGATCTTGACGTTGGGCGACATCACAGAATAGCCACCGTAGAAGGTGAACTGCAATTCGTCCAAAGCCCGTTGGTTCTCTGGTTGGAGCATCACTGAGGACGCGAGCATCGCACCATCGATCTGTTGGCAGCGCAGGCGATTGCTCGTCTGCACATGCGAGAAGATGCGTTGACCCAAACCACGGATCGAATGGTATGTGCCATTAGAGCCCACACCGTTGGTGAAGAAAATGAATGCTTGTTCAGGAGTCTCATAGCGAGAGACCTTCTTGTAAAGGAACTCGGTCGCGTCCTTCTCAGGAGCGATGTAGTGCGATACCGTGCCATCGATTTCGCGCACCCAGAAATGCAAAAGCTGCACTTCTGGATTCTGAATCCCGAGATACAAATCGTTGTTCTTTGCTTCGGCTTGGAGCGACTCGTAATCTGTCATGACACTGCCAGTCAGATTGTTGCGCCCCTGTGTGGTGACGTTCTTCATCATCACCTTCTTCACTGCGTCCACGTTCCAGCCGACAGCAGCAGCTGCCTTCTCGTTACGAATGAACTGGAAGATTTCATCCAAAGCATAATTGCGACGACCGACAGCGACCGTGATCGCATGTTCGGTGGCAGGAGTTTGCCGTGGGATCAAGAAGTCGTTGAAGCCACCCACCTTGAAACGCCAGTCGTCTGGTGAATCGAAGTAGGCAATACCAACACCGTGCTTGATGAAAGTCGTGCACAAGCGTAGGTAGCTGCTGTGGAATTCAGGCCAATTGCGGATCATGTGCGTAAGTTCATCCGCAACGATGTCCTCTTTCTCCTTCATCGCACTGCGCTCGCCAGCCGTGCCGAAGACCTCAACCAGACGCTCCAGCGAATTGTTCAGGTCTACGTAGGCTGACAGAGCAATGTCCAACAGGCGTTGTGCCTCGTTGAAGTTCAGGTTGGTCTTGAGACCCTGTCCCGAAGCCGTGAGCTCCGCTTGGTTATACGGAGCAGCCCCATCGAACATCTGGTCAACGCGCATCCGTTGGATGGAGCTGCCTTCGTCTGCTCTCAACAATGTGTTGAAGATCGACAAGGCACTTTTGACATCACGTAGGCGTGACTCAACCTGTTTGCCTTTGTCATCAAACGGCGACAATTCAAGACCGTCTAGTTCGTGGAGATTGGACATTCGTGCGGATTGTAGCTTGGTTATGCGTGGTGTCAAGTATTTACCTTACTTTGGTCAACTTAATCGTCATCGTCATCTGGTTCGACAGACCAGATCTGCTGCACCAATTTTGATACGCTCTTGTTGTGTCGTTTGCCAGAGATGTGCACCAGCTGGACGTAGGAGGTATCGCCACGCGCCTCCTCACGCACCATGTGTGGGGTCACGTTTCGTTTACCCTGTATCCTCCATACTGCACCATAAGGCGTGATTCCGTAGTTCGGGTATTCGGGGATCAAGCGTAGGTCAGCGGGTGGTTTGTTGGATTCTGGCAACTTGATCTTGGGCGTCTTGTGGAATAGGCGGTAGAGGCGACCCTGTCCGAGCGGGATAAGGGTGAAGTGCCCCTTGGAACTCCAGTGTCTCTTAAGTCGTTTACCAGTAGACAGGTTATACACGAAGCCAGAGTCCGTCAGGACATACTTCTCTGCCCCCGCAATGGGGGTGCATTTTGATGGTGGTTCTTGATTCATTTTGGGTTTGTCTTCAGGATGAGCGGTTACTTGGTAAATTCGCAGTAATGGCAGTCCCTGCTCCCAAGGGGTGCTCCGATGTAGTATTCCCATGTATCATCACATTTGACTGCGAAAACCCCATAATGCCTACTTGATTTCGTATACCATCCTATCCCGCGATAATGAGCTTGTTTATACCCCTCAGGTATTTCAGGCAGTGGGATGTCAAGAGGAAAGCCGATATAGCCTCCTGTTGAGGTCTTAGGTGTGGCACTATCCGTGTAGAATGTGCTGACGAGGGGCTTCGGAGCGGACGTAATAGCCACGCACTGGAGCACTTCGAATACTTGGGTCGGATGCAACGCACAGAGTCTCTCAGCTTCTTTGACCGCTTTCTCAAGCGTGTCGTGTTTATAACTTGGTGGATGTCCGCTCGGTTTGAATACGTAGTAGTATGGTTTCATTTTGATGTTTGGGTGACCTTTTTGGTCGCGCCAAATCTGCCCGAAAAATGGGGGTCTGTCAAATGAATTTTTGGTGCTGTAATAAATCCTTATTCTATAAGGGTTTTTCGGCCTCCCTAAAATCTGTCATACAGAAAAGTCTTGATTTTCAAAATCCTTATTTTATAAGGGCTAGCGGGTTTCTAACAACTTTCTTGTTAGGTCAAACTAGCACTTTTTCCTAGAGCCATAATGATTCCAGCCAACGTCAACTTTTGAAAAAAATCACGAAAATCGGCTGCGTCCCTTATGAAATAAGCGTTTGCTGTCCTTGGAAGTATGACCAAGAAAAGTCTTTTCTTGACCTGAGCGTCAAGATCTTTGCGACGAGAACGGAACGTGGCGATGGTCGAGGGCGTGGAATCCTTTATATATCAAGGGTTTTTCAGGGCAGCCCAGAAATCTGTGGTGCTGTAATAAATTGCAGATTGAGGAAAAAACTTTCTATATAATATAGTGGTGCTCTAATAATTTATTACAGCACCAAGACTTCATAAAGAAAGTTTTTATAGTGTATGCGAAAATTATTACAGCACCAAAACCGTGCCCTGAACCCCGTATCCTGTGCCCTGAATCCACGCAATCAGACCCCGTTTCGCGCAAGAAAGTTGCACAAAACGCCACTTGCCTGCTCAATTCGCACAGGCACATTGGCTCGACTGGTCAGAAATAGACCCACGGATTTCTGACACGGGCTACCCTTCGGTAACCTGTGCCTTCTTCGCTTCTTTTTGCTTACGCCGAAACTCAGCACGTTGATTACATATCCTCGCACGGTTGGTCAGATAGTATTCCTTGTTATACGCACTACGAGCCTGTTTACGGGCTTCACACTCCTCGGGCTCTAGTAGCTCCTCAAGTTCCCTTCGGCGCGGCAGAACAGCCTTGTAGCGTTCGTAATAAGCCTTCTGGTAGGCAAGACGCTTCTCACGGTTCTCACGGTAGTATTTTTGCTTGATCGGATCTGGCATACGCCTGTTATGCACCCCCAAACACCCCCTGTCAAATTTTTTCTCACAGGGTATATATACTATATACGCGCTGCGCGCAAAGCCCACCCCCTACCCGTAGCGTGTATCCCGCTTCCTGAGCCTCGCATCATGCGTCATGCATGACGTCCGCACGACCCCAAACTACCGTAGTATGACCCACGTATCCCCAAAGGGGATACGGGATACGGGAAACAGGATACGGGATGCACGTTCGCACGGGCTCATCCGTGCTGCGTGACGGTCATGTGCCCTCACGCGCATACGTAGCCCGCGCGGAGCGAAGCTCCAATCGATGAGCCGCCTTCCATAGTTTACGAGTGGCGATGATGCCACCGTTTAACCTACCAAACATATGCAAACCACAACCGTAATCGCAACCCGTCCGTCCACCCTGATCAACCTCAGCGTAGCTGAGCTGACCGCCCACACCCAAGCAGCCTCCCACGAGTTTGCATCCTTTCAAGATAAAGGATGCAAATACCTTGGCTTGCTTCGTGGTCGTCTCCACCAGCTCCATGTCAGCTCTGCTGACACGTTCAACCTCATCACCGACAGCCTAAAGGCTGGCGGTATGGACGAGGGCAAGGCTCGCAGTGCCGTTAACAACGGCAAAGGTCACTCCGAACTTGCCTTGTTCCTCCTTAGGGAGGACGGTGGAGTTGCCATCACCGAGGATCGGTTCTATGCCGTTCCTGTCAAAGACAGTAAGGCTGTCGCTTCCCTGCTAAAGCAGGGTGATGAGTATGTCCGAGCTTTCAACAAGCTACGCTTGAAAAATGGCAAGATCAACCTGAAGTCCTTCCTTCCGAAGGAAGCTCCCGTGACCGCTTCAGCTGAAGCTGAAGTGGAGGCGGAAGAGTCTTCAGCTGAAGCTGAAGCACCCGCCGAGGTGACTCCACGGGTAGCCATTGCTAAAGCAATTGCTACCATCACCAAGCTCCTTCCCCTCCTTGAGGGGAAAGATAAGGATGACGCCATCAGTGCCCTTGCCAAGCTGATCGGCTAACCCTTACCCCTTAAGGGGTAGCTTCATACTACGGTAGTATGGGCTACCCTTAAGGGTAAACCAAACCAACACATACCATGACCACCTTTACGTATACGGATGAAAGATCCGTGCTCCCACCAGTGTCCAAGCTTGTCCGTGCATGGGCAAATCGCCGCAACTATCCCATTTCATGGGAAGTGCAAGGCAAGTCCGTCCGTGTTTCGCTCGATGCTCCTTGCATCGCGGAACACAATCGTGCCGTGCGATCACTCGCACGTATCCTTGATCGGGCAATCCTCCATGCCTGTATCCCGAACCCCGTATCCTGAATCCCTTACCCTTAAGGGTAGTTCATACTACGGTAGTATGGAGCTACCCTTTAGGGTCACCCAAACCAACACACATACCATGAACACACCCACACCTAAGCCAGCATCCCAACGCATGAACCGAATGATCTACTTCCGTGACTACCAAGGCACATGGACGAAAATCATTTACCCCAAAGGTAAAACGCTTTTCGTCCACGAAGCTGTCGTCCTGATTCGCCAAGGTGCTGATCGATTCGCAGTCGTCTACGGTCTGCAGACGGATACCAACCTGTCCTACGTGGATGCATCCTACAAGCTCGGGCAATGCCTGATGCATCAGGCTGCTTGCAGCCTTTGAATGACCCTCTCCATACTACCGTAGTATGGGGCTACCCCTTAAGGGGTAAAAATAAATGAAAAAATATGTTGACCTTAAGCGGAAAGCTGATAATGTAGTTACCAGTTCGCCGCACCAACCGAACCAACCAACCTACCAACCTACCTACCATGTCCACTACCACACTACCTGCCCGTTCCTGCTACTACCTCGGAAAAAACCGCCAAGGCAAATCCCTATACCTTGGCAAGAAAGAATCCGATGACCCCGATTCCCGTGACCTCACCCTATGGTATACCGTAGGTCTGCCAAGGATCGATGGTTCGAACTACGTTCGAGTCCCTGCGGACGCTGAAGTCCACTACATCAACAGCGGGATCGGGCATTCGTTCACCAATTGGATCGCCTACCTGAGATGGCGTCTCTGCATCCCGATCATGCATCCTGATTGCGCTGCCCGTATCCAGAACCATGGAGAGCAGCACCTGTTCTTCCACTCCCGTGACATGAAGGAATGGCGCAGGATCTGGAAACAGGATGCCCGTTTCAAGTCCATACTACGGTAGTATGGCAACCAACCAACCAACCAACCAACCAACCTACCTACCATGTCCACGACCTACCAACCAACCGTATCCCACGCTTCACTCCTTGCCATCGCCGCTGACCTGATCAACGGCAAAACGGAATCAGCCCAAGCCGTGATCGACGCCAACCCCAACGGCAGCAATGCCACATGGGCTGGCGTGATGCGCAAGCTCGTTACCCTTGCCAATGACCTGCGCTCTGGCAACCTCCTGAAACGATCCGCCTTTGCCGTGTTCAAGGAGGACGGCAACAGCAAGTTGCCATTTACCGCATTCTCCAGCATGGCAGTCCTCGACTGCGGCGGACGTGGTGCATGTGAGTCGTGGTGCTATAGCAAGTCCGCATGGCGCAACCCTAACGCTGCAGGCAGGCAGATCGCCAACTCCATGCTCCTGCGCTATGCTGCAGGGCGTTTATTCATCGCCGATGAATTCAAGCGCATCAAAGGTGATGTCCTGAGACTCTATGTGGACGGTGACTTCCACTCCGTAGGCAACCTACGGTTTTGGATGGATCTGTGCAAGACTCGCCCTGAGCTCAAGGTCTACGGCTATAGCAAATCATGGGCTGAGTTCATCACCCTGCATTTGCAACAGTATGAATTCCCATCGAACTACATGCTGAATCTGTCAGGCGGTAGCAAGTGGGACACCATGCCTGCCATGCGCTCCATCATGGAGTCGCTGCCCGTGACTCGCGGAGTGTTCGCCGCCTACCAAGTTGACCGTAAACACATGACCAGCAAGGCTTACCAATCCAAGCGCAATGAGGGTCACGCCGCCTATGCTGCGGACGTCCGCAAGGCAGCAGGCAAGCGTGTGTTTGTCTGCGCTGGTCGCTGCGGCGACTGCCTGCCTGACGGCACACATGCCTGCGGCAGCGAGCGATTCCGTGGAATCGAAATTGCAATCGGTATCCACTAACCCCTAAAGGGGAGTTCATACTACGGTAGTATGGACTCCCCACTGTCCAACATATCACACCAACCACCATCAAATCGTATGAACTATAACACCATGACAACCAACACCCACACCACCGAACCAGCTCCCGTCCACGAGTTCGCTCCCGACTTCACGTTGCTGGAGATATTCGAACGCAACCAGAAGGCACTTGCCTACCTTGTCAAGGTAGACGTTGCCCGTGGTCGCTCCGCTGGTGCATCTGCACTGAAACCTGAACCCCGAACCCTGCTTCGTGTGCCCTGCAAAGTGCCCATCGATGCGATGGCTCGCATCGTCGGTCGTCTTTTCCTGTAACCCGTAACCTGAACCCTGAACCATACCTACCTATGAAAACTGCCCCATCTGTATTCCGAATTTACTTCAACCTGCACCGCAAGCTCTTCACGGTGCAGCACAAGACCTCCAAAGGCTGGCGCGTGTTGAGACACGTTGCCGAGGTGAGCGTCCAATTTCCACGCTTCAAGGTGTCCGAGGCTGGGCGTCAGCGTGTGCTGCGCGAGAAGCGCAAGAACGTCCACGCTTTCGTGGAGGGCTTCATCTGTAGCCCGTTGCACCTGCCCGACCCCGATGACATGCAGCGTGTGTCCTACAACCCATACAAGGCAGGCACGTTCGTGCTGCGGGACAGCGGCACACCCGTCCACGGTGGACGTTATGTCATCTGCAAGGTTGACAGCAACACCCGCATCCCATCGATGCTTGCCCTGTAACCAACACCCCTTAAGGGGTAGCTTCATACTACGGTAGTATGGACTGCCCCTTAAAAAATTATTGAAAAAAGAATTTGACACTAGCTGCAAACCTGATAACTTAGTTACCACTTCGCCGACAACGGCACTCAACCAACACCAACTGAAACTGAATATGAACTACCCACACATCAACAACACCGCTGACCTCGCAACCTTCGCCACCATGGCTCGTGATACGAACCGCATCCTTGCTCTCTACGGGCAAGGCGGGGTTGGCAAGACCAGTGTAGCCGAAACGATCATCGCCCCTGCTCTGGGCATCAAGCCCGAGCATGTGTATGTGGTCAACCACTCGGGCAGTGCGCCCTCCGAGGTCAAGGGCACTGGCGTCCCTGACATGTCTACCCGTGACATGTGGTTCGGGAAGCCCGAGGGTTTCCCACTGGCGTCCCGCATCGGTGACGAGCCTGCCCTGCTCGTCCTCGATGAGTATCCCGAGTGGGACGGTGCGGTGCAGTCACTGTGCCGCTCGCTGTTCCAGCCCACTGGCAGCCGACCCAAGATCGGGACGCACGAGCTGTCCGCCAAGACGGTCATCGTGGTGACGGGCAATCGCCGCATCGACGGCAGCCGCTCGTCCGTGCCGTCCGCACCGTTCGTGGAACGCTGCCTGTCCGTGGTGTGGTCACCCACACTCGACCAGTGGCTCGACTGGGCTGCCGCTGAGGGGCTCGCAGCGAGCCCCGTTTACACCTTCCTCAAGTTCAACGGTCTCGACCAGCGAGGCAAGGAGGGTGACTTCTTCTGCCCACCTGTGCCGCAACCGTGGCAGGGTGATGCACACCCCTGCCCTCGGCAGTGGGCTGCTGCCTGCCTGCTCGATCACGAGTCGAGTGTGTTTCCCCTCGCCCTGTGGGCACTGGTCGGGGAGAATGCAAGCAAGGCTGCTTACGCATTCACCCAAACGGTGGCGAAGCTACTGCCTACTCTCGCTGCTATCCGCTCGGGTCAAAGCGCAATGCCGACCGACCCGTCCGAACAGTTTGCCCTGATCCACTGTGCGATCAGACAAGCAAAGCGGGAGTCCAACACCGACCTCGAGGCTGCTGTGGTAGGTGGCTCGCTCGATTGGTTGGTCAACCTGATGCTCTCCGTCCGTGGTGAGATCCGCGAATGGGCATACCGCACTGCGGTGTCCCCTGCCTGCGGCATTCCACTCAACATGCATCACAAGCGTGGACTCCTGCAAGGGGTTGCATAAACAACCCTACGGGGTTTCATACTACGGTAGTATGAGACCCCACACCTTCTCCTTAACACATCAACTAGCTACACGATAACCAATCAACACACATACATTATGACAACCAACACCAACACCAACATGAACCTGAACACCATCAACTCCATCGTCACCGCTCGCCTCATCACGGGCAAGCCATCCGTCTCCGCAGTGCTTGAGCGTCAGCACCGTGAAATCATCAGCCGCAGCGGTGCAGACGCCGCCGCAGTCCGCGCCCCGAGCGGACGCCTGTTCGCCAAGGGTGGGCTCGTCGCCGATGCCTTCAACGTCATCAACGGCATGGGCTTGTTTCTCCGTAAGCGTGGCAACGCTGTGCCCGACATGGCAGGCACGACCTACCAGCTCGCCACTGACATCGACGCCATCCAAGCGGAGTTCGATACTCGCCGCGATGCGCTCGACTCCCTGCTCAGCCAGATCCGCCAGCAGTATGAGTCACTCGTGGCTCAGGGTCGGCTCTCGCTGGGTCACCTGACCTCCGAGGTCATCTATCCTGACGTCGAGGAGTTCGTCAGCGACTTCCGCTTCGAACTGCGCTGGCTCGGTCAACCTTCTGGCATCGAGGGCACGGTGCTGGGTGCTGTTAGCAAAGAGACCGCAGCTCGCATCCGTGCATCCTCCCAGCAGAATGCCAGCGACATGCTTACCGAAGCGCATCTGCGTCTCATCGGCACGGCAATGGACGAGATGACAGAGGTTATCGCTGCACTCAGCGAGGGCAAGCGTCTCCGCCAAGAGAGACTCGACCGTCTGATCAAGACTGCCGAGGACATGCAGCGCAAGAACTGGCTGGGCATCCCGCAGATCACCGACCTCGCATCCAAGCTGCGTGGCTTGCACGTTCAAGCCTGCGAGCTGCCGACCGAGGATGATCGCAAGGGTCATGCCAAAGCAATCGAAGCCGCCAAGCAGCAGGCTGCCAACACCCTCGCAGCACTTGGACTGTAACCTGTAACCCGAATCCTGTAACCCGAATCACATATTATGAATGTTGCAACCGTATACAACGTGACTGGCTACTACGCTGACGAAACTCCTGATGATCTGTTCACCGTCTGCATGTTCAGCGGTGACGACACCATCGAAGACTTAGGTGGATTCACCGACGATGACATCTTCTTCTACGGTGTCTCTGGCGAGTCACTCGACGCCGCTATCCGCGACAAGGAAGAGCTGGGTGGGTTTATCCCCACCTCGTGGGAGGTCAACTCCTTCCTCGTTGCAGAAGATGAATAAAAGAATTTGACAGTATCCGAATTCTCAATACACTGACAACCCAACCCCAACTGAAACTGAATATGAACTCCTACATCTACGACTTCAATACCCACGACATCTACAAACGTGCCATGCGCCGTGTGTCCCGCTTCGGTCAACTGGCATACGGCAAGCTGCTCTCGCTGCGCTTGCTCGCCACCAACGACACACCCTACGGGGCAACGGACGGTCGGTCACTCTACCTCAACCCCGAGGGGCTGCGCAGACTTGAGCTGACCTCTGACCCCGTGGGCTACACTGCCTTCCTGCTGGTGCACGAGGCACTCCACGCTCAGCTCAGCCACGCTACCCGACTGCGCAAGCTGACCGACCTTGCGACTGCCAACAAGGCAGCCGACTACGTCATCAACGCGATGATCGTGGACATGAACCGTGCTGCCCTGCACAAGGGTGAAGCCAAAGCACCCTTCCCCCTGATCGACCGTGTCCTGATCGACACCGACCTGAGCCAAGATCGCCATGTGATCGAGCTCTACAATATCCTCAAGGCACAGCAGCAGCAGCAGCAGCAGCAACAGCAGCAGCCTGAGCCACAGCAGTCACAGCAGCCGCAGCCGCAGCAGGATGACAGCAGCGATGGTGACGAGGGCAAGGATGGTAGCGATGACGGCAGCGATGGTGGTTGCGATAGCAACCGCAACGACCTCGACAAGGACAAGGGCAAGGGCACTGGTGGTGATAGCGACAGCAGCACCGATGGCGATGGCGATGGCGATGGCGAGGGCGATGGCGATGGCGATGGCGAGGGCGAGGGCGAGGGCGATGGCAATGGCAAGGGCAAGCCGCAGAGTGATGGTGACATCCTCGGTGACTGGGTCGGCACTGACAGCTCCGCATCCGATCTTGCCGAGCCACAACTCGAAGACGGTGAGACCCTCGATGAGTTCGAGAACAAGGTCGATGCAGCTAACGAGTCTATCGAGCTGCAAGATAAGCTCACTGCATCCGCTGGGATCGGAGAAGGTTCGATGCGCGATCTTGCCGCTCAACGCAGACGCTGGGCTGGTCTTGACTGGGTCGAGTATGTGAAGCAGTGGATGACCGACCGCATCGACAGTGGGTGGAACAAGCCGCTCAATGTGCGGACGTTCGCTGCCACTGGTCTGGTCGAAGACGACCGCAGCACCAACAACATGGGTGAGCTTGCCGTGGTCATCGACACCTCGATCAGCGTTCCTGCCTCGGTCGTCCGCGAGATGCTCGACGCCACACAGGATGCACTCGATACCCTGTCACCCCGTGCGATCCACCTGATCAGTGCAGACCACCGAGTGCAGGAGCACCTCGAGCTCACCGTGGGTGACACCGTGCCGAAGACTCTCAAGGGTGGCGGTGGCACACTGTTCGCTCCTGTCTTCAAGTTCCTCACCGAACGTGCCCCGAACATCGACGGCATTCTGTTCCTGACGGATGGTGAGGCTGCCGACTGGGAGCGTGTGATTGATCCACAAGTGCCCGTGCTGTGGCTCGATTGGAACGCATACCGTGGCGTTAAGTATCCCTTCGGCGAGGTCATCAAAGTTTCCTGCAAATGAACCCCATTGACCTCATCACATCGGTGGTCGGCACTAGCCTGCCGATCACCGTCTTCATCCTCGTTGTCTTCTCGATCTTCCAAATCTTCTCCTAAACCAAATACTAATATGAAAGTTACTACATTGTCTCAACTCCAACTACCATCGTCTCCTCTATATACCATAGACGAATTTTGTAGAACACACAATGCTTGCCGAGATGGTCGCAACTGGGCATTAGCCAACTGTCAAACTATGCAAGACGCATGGGACAAATGCTCGAGTGAACATTTGATCTGGATTGCAACCCGCGATGGAGTTCTGAACGCACGAGAGCTTCGCCTTGTTGCTGTGTTTTGTGCTCGCCAAAATCAGCATTTACTAACAGACGAGCGGAGTCTCAATGCGATTGATGTTGCCGAGCGATATGCGAACGGCATAGCTAGCGATGACGAGTTGCTTACCGCCAATGCCGCCGCCAATGCCGCCGCCCGTGCTGCCGCCAATGCCGCCCGTGCTGCCGCCGCCCGTGCTGCCACCGATGCCACCTATGCCACCTATGCCGCCGCCCGTGCCGCCGCCAATGCCGCCGCCGATGCCGCCGCCAATGCCGCCGCCAATGCCACCCGTGACAGTCAGGCGCAATACATACGCCAAAACACAAAACCAAATTTCTGAAAACCAAATTTCTGCAAACCATGATTACAAATAAAACTGATTCAAATATGAAAGTTACTACATTCCTCAAACAACATTCCTGCTGCCGCAGGGGCGTCCAGTTCGCCTTAGCCTACGACACCATGGCGCAAGTCTGGGACGCCTGCTCCCGTGCTGACTGGCTGCTGTTCATGTATGCCCGTGCAGCTGAGCCGCTGACACGGACGAGCATGAGAACACGAGCACTCATGTCCGCTGCCTTGGCGATGGCACTCCCGCACCGTAGCAGCGTGGCACACCACCTCAATGGCAGCTATCTGTTCGACCTCTGCGCTGACAAGGTCGAGCGATTCCTGCAAGATCCGCACCACGCATATCCTGAAGGATCACCCTTCGAGGTGGACGAGGATGAGATGTCCGAGTATACCCGCTGCTGCGATGCCAACACCGCTTACTCCGTGGCTGCGAGCGATGAGGCAGAGCTCGGTTATCGTGGTGCTTACTATCTCGATATGGTCGGGATGCTACTCGAGATGACTGTGTGTGAGTATCCAATCAACCTGCTGTCCATGATCTTCAAAGAGCCCCCCGACTTCATGCGAGACCACAACTACGCTGCTCTCATCAAAGCAGTCCTGCCCAATCCATTCCGCAACATCGAAACACCATGAACAAAACACCAGAACAACGCAGTGCCCTCGGGCTTCCACCAGAACCAACCAATGACAACCACGCTATGACCTATGAGGACAATGCCATCCCGTTATTCGGTGTGCTGGCAATCTACATACTGGGCTGCCTGACGGGGATCTTCGCATCCATCTGTGCCTTCCTGTATATTACAGCATGATCCAGTGTCCGCAGGGCAGGTAGAATTTCTCAAGATTCTGCTTGCCCTGTAGCACCAATCAAATAAATTGACGCCACAGAAACATATGAACAAAGCAACAACATTTTTTGACATGAGCAGCGGAGGCAAAGAGAAGTTGCCATGGACGTTGATTATTATCGAAGCCGACAAGCCGAAGGCAGTAGAAGTTTTTGAGCTAAAATGGCGCAGAAATCCGCATAATGTCACGTGCGAGTGCTGCGGTAGTGACTACTCCATTTCGGAGTATGAGTCGCTTGACGCAGCAAAAAAGCAATATGCTGCGTATCACCACGCGAGAAAGATCATTACCGCCAAAGAAATATGAACAAAGAACAACAACGAATCAAGATAGCAGAGGCTTGTGGGTTTGATAAATCGCATTGGCTAGAACTTAAAGGTGGCATTGTATTCGGAACGTCAGGGAGTCTCCCAGACTACCTCAACGATCTCAACGCGATGCATGAGGCGGAGGCCACGCTGGACTGCGTGCAGCAATTTGCCTATGCGGCTTACCTGTATTACGGCGACCCCCACGAGCACGCTTGGGATCAGGTCGCGGCATTTGAAATCGCCCATGCGACCGCAGCCCAACGAGCCGAAGCCTTTCTACGAACACTTAACCTATGGGAAGAATAACCTATGGAACTCCAAACCTACAAGACAGATACGAAAGAAACCTACGTCACAGGCAACGGCATCAGCGTCACCGTGTATCAGTGGGGCAACCTCGAGGGCTGCTCCTTCATGATCCACCAAGACGGGAAGACCATGCCGCTGCGATGCGCTGCCTCCCTGCGATGGGAGGAGCTCGACACTTTGCTCGTTGCCCTCACGGCAGCGAGATCCGCATAAAGATTTCTTGGACGCGAGAAACCTGCTGGTGATCGGTAAACCAGATAGTCAATGGCTAAAGACGAACGACGCTCTCGACAGAGTGCAGCCAGTCTGATCGACTAATCGATCGCCGTGCCTACCGAGGCAAGTATCGGTGGGAACTTAACTCAACTACCAAACAAATGAATACACTAAAAATGAATACACTAACACCACGCACTGATAAGGCAGTGCAAGAATCGAACGGGCAGTGGAGCTTCGCCATGCGAAACCTCTGCATAGAGATGGAATGCGAAATCGCAGCACTAACGAAGGAGCTTGCCGAGGCGCGGCAATATGAGAAGCAACGCGATGCGCTGGCGGAGGCTTTGGAGTCTTTAATGTATGGTCACGAAGTTAAGGACGAATGGGAAAAGTGCGAGCAAGCCCTCGCAGCAGTGAAAGGAGGTGCGGCGTGAGCAAGATCGATAATGGCGGGGCGGCGTTTCCGTTGCCTAAACAAGTTTTTGGCGAGAATACATATTTGCAATACTCAGACACGGGAATGACCCTACGCGACTACTTCGCGGCGGCGGCTTTGCAGGGTTTTCTTGCTAACTCAAGCAATGAGTTTGTGATGCTCCCGCACGTCAACCTAGCGTCCGAAGCCTACATGGTGGCCGACGCAATGCTAGCCGCAAGAAAGGAGGTGCAGCCATGATCCAGCTTGAAGAAAAAGCAGCGGAGGCTCTTGCTTGCGTCCAAAAAGCAGAGACGATCATGGCAGAACTTGGACACACGAAATACTCTCTCAGCGGGATGTGCAGTGCAGCGATGCGGCATGATCTTGAGAAAGAAGTGTGTGAATTGTTGGGCGAGCTAGCCGAGGCGCGGGAGGAAATTTCCGATTTGCAAGGTGACGTTGAAGCATGGAAACGTGAAACGATGATTGCAAACGCCAGATTGCGCGGTGAAAAACATCCAGACGACAACGGGGCTATTTCGCCAAAAGAAATAATTCCGAAATTGCAACGCGAGCTTGCCGAGGCGCGGGAGCAACGTGACGCGCTGACAAAGGCGATGACCGAATACATGGATCATCACATACAGCACGGCTTTGTAACCACTGCTGAAACTATCAAAGCGTGGCAAGCCCTCGTTGCCGTGAAAGGAGGTGCCAAGTGAGCGACACACCAACACCGAGGACGGATAACTTGAAAGCAAAAGCCGTTCCAGCAAAAAGGTTTTCGCAAGAAATGCTGGTGGTGGGGCTTGGCTATATAATAGAATCTGTGCCGCAACTCGAACGCGAGCTAGCCGAGGCGCGGAGCATGACGGAAGGGCAATGGCTCTTGAAAGTGGCGGCGCGTTTGGTGACAGCGGGATGCAAATCTGATGGCATTGTTGATGCGATGGATGAGCTAATTCAGCAACGCGACACGCTGGCGGAGGCTTTGGAGCAATTTGTAAATGTGTGTGACCATGCTCCACCAGTAGACATAATCAAACACATTGGTGAATCGTGTGCGAGCGCGAGAAAAGCCCTAGTCGCCGTGAAAGGAGGTAGCCATGAGTGATACGCCGAGGACGGATGCACTACGTGACAAATTGGCTAGACGTGGATGGAATCCGTACAAGGACAAACCAGTCGCTGACCTTTGCGTGGAAATGGACCAACTCGAACGCGAGCTTGTCGCAAAGACCGCTGAGTTCGACAGACTCAACGAATCGTTAGCTAAAAACAAACGACTGTTCACCAATTCGCTAGCGGATGGTATCATCGAGTCTCAGCTCAAGAGGATCAAACAACTGGAGGATCACCTGAGCTTGGCTCTACAGGCAATGGACAACCTGAAAAGAAAGCCATGAGATACCGACTGCGCTACTACCTCGGCAAGATCTGCAAGTTCCTCGGCTTCTGCCGCGACTGCCGATCCACGTTGAACTTCACACGACACGGGCAGGGCATCTGCCCTAACCCAGATTGCAGAAAGAGATACTGATATGAAATCAACTACCCGAATCAACCTAGAAGTCTCACACGAGTTGAAGCAAACATTTGAGGATGTGAAATCCCGAACAGGTGCTACCTCACTTGTCGAGGTCTTCAAACGAGCACTCGCGCTGTATGCACTGGTTCTTCAGAACGGGTCTAAGCTGACAATCCACAAGAAAGACGGAACTACAGAGACGATTATCCTGCTATGATACACCCACATTATATCCAAGCAGCACTCCGCTACGCTGACGAAACCGAAGAGGTGAATGACTACCCACTCCTGCGGTGGTATGCCGAAGAGGTCGGTGCTCCACGGACGCGCAAAGATGGTGCGATCCAGATCTTGGCAGCAGCATACCGCGAACTCCTAGCGGAGAACGAGCGGCTACAAAAGGTCGGGTCTGCGCAGGAATCCCCTACGATTTCCTGAACTTCTTGGTTACCTTAGCAACCTCCTTTGGTTGCTTAACGAATTGCTTGCCCTCTTTGTTACCCTTCGCTTTCGCTGCATTCGTAGCAGCCTTCTGCGCTGGGGTCAGGGCTTTCCATGCAGCCTCTGGTAGGTAGCGTTTCGTTCCTTTGGACGGACTACCATCAGAGGTTGTCCATTTCTGCTCAGTCCATTTCTTTAATGATGTCTGCGGTTTTTTCATACGGCGTTTCGGTGTCCCCATAATTACCATGGGTGTTGAGGTATTCAAGAGCGGATGTGATAATCGTGGGACTATCTTTGAATCCGCCCAGTGCGCTGTTGCAACGCAAGCACAAGATGCCACGGACTTCTCCAGTCCTATGGTTGTGATCGATGGCAGTCTCCTGAATCCCTAGTGGGGTCAAGCAGATGGCACATCCCATACTCTGCTTCTCGTATCGGCTCATGAGTTCCTCGGGTGTGATCCCTCGTCGGGCACACCGATTCTCCATCGTCCATTTGTGTCTCTTGCGATACGACTTGATCTTATCAGGATTGTTCTCTGCCCACTGACGATACTTGGCAGACAAGCATACGTTGCACCAGCGATTCCAGATGCGTCCACGTTTGCTTTTCCTCATGCGGTAGGCAGACAGCGGCTTCTCTTCGAGGCACTTAGTGCATGTCTTACTTTGTGTATCCACCACCTGCTGCTTTGTATTGTCTCGCTAACAGTTGTGATTTGCGAGCTGACCATTCCCCTGCGTCTCCACCTTTGCTGCCTGCGAGGATCTTGTTGAACAATCTCTTGCGCATCGCTGGCTCGGTGTAGTTGCCTGCTGCGTTGACTTTGGATTTTTGTTTCATAGATACGGAAGATCAAGGTGTTTCGTCCATTTAGTTCTATCAGCCCAATATGCCGCACTCATCTTACCCTTGGCAATGTTCTTTGCATGGCGAGCCTTGAATGACTTACGCTTGGCAGTCATCCTATCTGATTCACCAGCCTTCGGTTTACCAGCGGTCTCTGCACCCTGTTCCCCGAACCGTATCGTCTTTACCTGACTCCCTTCCTTAGCCACTACAACGTGGCTTTTGGTCGGGTGCTTCGGGGTTCGTTTCGGTTGGTTGTATCCAGAGACTCCTGCGTTCTCTAATCTGCTATCCTTTTTCCGTGGTGTCATTGTGGTGTGTGGTTGTGGTTACTTGGGATCTTCGATGAAGATGTAGCGGTTGTAGCGGTTACGTGTTTCGTAGAGCTTCTGCAATCGGTCGGGGTATCCTCGTTTGATTAGCCCCTCAGCAAACTGCTTGTTGATGTCTGGTCGATCCATGACTCCGTAGAAGAGCAGACGAGCTTTGTCCTTACCGATGCCAGAGGCTTTCATGTTTTGGAACTGGGCGGGAGCGGTCAAGCCCAGACCCTCGAAGCCACGCGCAACACGCAGCAACTCTTGGTTCAGCTTGCGGCGACCCTGCATCTCGTCGTCATAGACCCGCTCGATGTCTCCCTGATCGATTGCCTCTTTGCTGTAGAGCTCATACTTCCGCTTGTTCACGGCATTGATTTTATCAACATGCTCGAACAGGAAGCGGCGATATTGTTTCTCGACATCAATCTCGTGGACTTTGACAGGATACATACCGTCCATCAGCTGTCCGATAGGAGAGTTTGCAAAGCCCGTGTAGTCTCCACCTGCTGCGTTCAAAGCATCAAAGGTGTCAGCCAGTATCCGTGGTGTGTAAGTTTTCTCGAAGATGTATCCAAGTGCCTTTGCCGCAGCGGCTGGGGCGTCATCGACTCCTTCGATCCAGATTGGCTGCGATGTAGTGGCGTCCTTGTTCTCCATCACATCGCTTAGATTACCTGCCAGAATCTGATCATCAAAATAAGTTCCAAAGATCAGTCCTCTGGCGAGCTCACCCACAACTCCACCCACATCGCCTTTTAATAGCTTGGGTAAGGAGCGAGAAATTGGGTCAATCATTAGGCTGAATGGATTTAAATAAGTAAGATCCAGCGATAAGAGTGATCCATCCTTAGCACGATGAACCCAGAACGTATGACCACGTAGATACTCAGGCATCGATTTACGCAATGCCTCATCTTCTTCGTCGCCTATGTCAGAAAGAAAATATGAAAGAGCCGCTGGGACTGCTGATGATAAAGCACCCAGCATGATAAACATACTTGTCATGCGGGTGTATCCTCGGCGGCGGATCATCGCGTTGTCGCTACCACGTTCTTGCCAGCCAAGTTTGAATGTATTGATCACAATCCGTGGAACTTCCATCTTAAATCTAATGAATGGAGCAAATAGAACACCGAAGGTAGAGTTTGATAGTGCAGTCGCCAAAGGTGGCGCTTGGCTCATAGACTGAGCAGTCATTTTCACCTTGTCGGCTGCCATACGCTTGAGGTCATAATCCGATAGGCGACCAATCGAACTATTGGGCTCAGCGATTTTTGCGCGGCGGAGGTGATCCAATTCAAATTCAAAATACTCAATCTTATAGGCGGCGTCGATAGCCCCCGAGAGAGTGGTGGCTTTCTGTTGCAACCATTCCATTCCTTTACGAGTCTTACCAATCACGGGCATCTCTTGAGTAAACTTATCAATTCTGGCATACAGGCTATTGGTATCTACTTTTCCATTGAGTAGTTCGCGGATCATAGATGCTTGTAGCTCATCCCCAATTACTCCGAGACCCGTGAGTTCTGTCATATATGCGTCAATCTTATTCGGGTCTTTGAACTTTCCAATGGAATATGTCACAGTCTTTACTCCGACCCTAGCAGATCCAAGAAAACCCATACCTTGGGCTGGTGCAAAGAACAACATGTTACCAAGCATGTTCCGCAGGTAGAACCCTACCGAACCTAGAGTCTTAGCAGCCATAGCTTTACCAGTCAGGTTACGTGTCAGCGCAGCCATAGCAGTAACAGTTTGCTCAGCAGTATTGGAATGCTGCTGCGTGAATGCTCCGTTCAAGACACCACTAAGCACCTCAATCATTTCTTTCGGAGCATACATATGCTTGAGTGGGTCATTCTTGGACGAACCACCGTTGCGCACCTGCACATAGTCAGGATACTTGAGTGGGTCTGCGGCATAGGTGGTAGCATCCACAAAGAAGCCTTGTTGGATACCTGTCTTTGCGAGGTTGTTCAAGAACGTCTGTTGTGCTGCGACCATGGCTACTGTCGAGAACGTGCGGACGATCAGGTCTGTGCCTGTCTCAGCTCCGTATTCTCCGAGAAGGTCACGGAGTTCTTTCTCCAAGTCCTTACGATTCTTGAGGTTGTTCTCCAGAACGCGCAGTCCATTGGTGTTCTGCGGGGTCACACTGCTACGTCCATCATACCGTGAAAGGAATGCTTCCATCGCTTGTGCACCGTAAGAGCTACCTGCTGGTGCTGCTTGGTTTGCTTTCAACACCGCATCATTCGCGAGCTTCGCAGCGTCCGCAGCCGACATGTTGTTGGATAGTGCTTGTTTCTCGGTGGTATCGTAAAGCTGTTTAGTGAAGAACTTCATAGCAGCATCACGAACAGCAGCATATTGTGGGTCAGTGCGAACGCGCTCGGCATACGTGGGATCGTTGAACATAGCGTAGGAACGAGTGACGTAGATGCCACCAGTCTTGTCAACTTTGATACCGATGTCTGGGTCGAGACCAGCGGCGATCATCTTCTGCTGAATTGGTTTGATCAGGTTGTTCCTCATGCTGACAATGTGCGCTGCGAGGTCGCTCGATTTTTGTCCGAGTTTTTGCAGAGCAGCATCGCGTTCAACTTCGATAGCGCGAATCGCAGTATCCTCAGCCAGCGTGAGTGCATCGTCGCGACGTTGTCTTGCAGCCGCACGTTCCGCTTTCTTCTGGGCGCGATCCAGATTCGGATCAGCGGCAATTGCTGCGAGCTCTTTGGTCAGAGCAGCATCGATAGCTTCTACGGTATCCTTGTTAAGGATGTTACCGTCGATGTATCCTTGTGCTTTGGCGATCAGATCCCAATCGGCAGATGCTTTGTCACCGTAGGCTTGGATCACCAGCTTGTCCATCTTCTCCTTGTAAGAGACAACCAACTGCGCAGCGGCACGTTTGAATTCGTCACGCTGTTCGATCAGTCGTTTCATGGGTTTGCTGAGGTCACCACGGAACATGTTCAACCAACCCTTCGGTGCTTTGTGCGCACCGTATTCGAAGAGTGGCATCTCGAGAAGCTGCACCACGGGGGAGAAGTCAACAGAGCTCAAGGAAGAAGACCTCATGCTACCTGCGCCCACACTGGTGAAGACGCGATCTTGCATACCAGCTGCCATAGCTTCTTCGTTATACTTATCTTTGATCTCTTGGACTTCTTCTTCCGAAGTCGCTTTCGATACTTCTTGTCCATATCGAGCTGAAATGTCATCCAAGGTTTCTACGGATATGGAATTTTTCTGCACCACGAATTTCAAGATTCTGGAAGAGTATCCTTTCAACATTGGTGAGCCATTGGCAAGATCGAAGAACACATCAATCTGCTCACCGAAGTCTCGCCATAGTCCTTTGGTTCGACTACGTGCAGCTTTAAGTGGGTTCACATGAAGCCCATAATTCAAATCCACTATGCCATCTGGTCGTGTGCAATGTTCAACCAATTCGTTAAGCTGCGATTCCACCATTTTCATGGCTCGTTCTTTGAATGCTTCCGTATTGATCTCATGGGCGGCTCTTTGGGTCGGATTCATTTCCAACGAGTCTGCAACTTTGTTGGAAATTTTTGTGATGTAAGCTGCAACTTTGCGTTGCCTATCCGATTTAACTGCTGCAAGGCTTTTCTTGTTATTGAATTTCTGATTAAATGCGCGTTGCGTCATCTCATCCATTTGGAATCCATAGGTAGGCCAGCTGGCATATCCATTCATAGCCGTAGAAGATTGCGGCGGTAGTAGAGTGATCAAGCTCTTTACTTGAGCTAGCACAGGATCATCGGTCGCGGGATACTCATTAAAGAACAATTGCCCCATCTTATGGTTGAGCATATATTCACCATTACCACCACCAGTGGTAGTGATTCTACTGACATTGATATTATCGTTGTCGAGGATGAGCCTTCTAATCATATCTTCTGCAAACGAGGTAGATGCCCCGACTAAGGCAGATTTTCCTTGAGACCTACCTAAATACCCAACATGCAGCTCATTGTTTTCCTGTATCTCAAAGTTAATATACGAAACTTCATTATCCGAATTGTAGATATTCTCTGCATTTGGAGTGTGAACCGTAAGCTGATAATAGATATACTTGCGGTTTCTTCCTTTTACTCGCTGCACTTTGAAAACAAAAGTATTATTGGTGAGCGATTCAATGGATTTGACTAGTTCATCAAGATCGATTCCTTTGTATTGGACTTTCTCAATTTGGTCATCTTCAAAAGTTTCTTTCTGATTTGCCAATCTCTCATTCAGGCTATCGATGAACGCTTCGCTGTCGGGAGTGATCATTTGCATCATTGGCTCAAATGGCAGCGTCTGTTCTCCATCAGGTGAAGCAGACTCAGATACCAATACAGGAGGCTCATCTTCAGTAATGCCACCAGTCAGCGTAGTCTCAGCTTCCATCATTCCCGAAACAGATAAACCATCTAGCACGATAGCAACTTGCAGAGGGATCGTTGTATTTTCATCTGTTCCATTTTCTGATAGTGCATCCACAATATCTATCAATGCGGATATTTCCGTTAAGTGCATCAGATATTGTTCGACATTCAGTGGAGGGTCAACCGAGAATTGTTGGGTGTCTTCGTTATATGTAACTAGCAACATCGGTAGATTATACAACCCGTCCTGATTCAAAACTGTAGCATCGTTTGGTTGATGATAGCGTCTGAAGTTAGCGGCATCGATAACACTCTTCAAATTCTTTAATGTCACAGGCATCGTAATGACACTCAGGTTGTCCGCGCCCATATCAACTGACGGTTTTGCCCATCCACGTAATGCTGTGGACTGCACATCTATCCTCTGATTCGTCTTTTTGATTTGCTTCTTAGTGCCTAATGGACTGTCGTCGTCAACAAGAACATTACCATTGATGACTTTCAAACCACCACGAGTAAGCAGAGTTTGGAAAGTGTTGATCGACATGAGCGAGGTGGCTAATCTCCGCACTTCTTCTTGGACTTCTTGTTCCTCTTCGATGTCTGCAAAGATGTCACGATTCAGGATACGGTTGTATGTATCGATTGCCACAGCAGGAGCATCTGTATCCAGAGGCTGCACGACTGCTGTTCTGACGAAGCCGACCGACATCGCTTCCATCTCTTGGATCAATGAGAATGCAGCTGCGTCCAATGCATTGGAGCTGCCACGCATCTTGCGCGTGTTGACAAAGCGGTTCAGCACACCACCGATGTAGCGTTTCAAGATGGCCAGCAACGAGGGCTTGCTCGACCAGAATGCGTTGTCATCCTCGGTCGTATAACCACGGGTGACTTCTTGCATCCGCATACGCAGCTTCTCTTCTACCAAAATTTCTTTTTGTCGGGCAACCACGGATGGATTATCCGATTGCAGGTTAGCCATGACCTCAGGAATGCGAGCAGGATTGTTTGCGTAGTAAGCATTGGCAATGTCTACGAAGTCTTCATCGGTAAACGAATCGACTAACTCATCGATTTCAGTTTGCGTAAGCGAATTGAAAGAGGCTACGTGACCAAGCTCTTCGTTAATCACGGACTCCAGAACTGCTCGTTGTGCGAGTGGGTCGAGCTTGCTCATGACATCCATCATGATCGCTGGATTGATAATGATATTGCCATCGGAGTCTGCGGCGGCTGCGCCATCGAGTTTCTCGTCAATGGTCACGGATACACCATACGGGATACGGGACTTCAGGAACTCCATCAGACCAACGAATTCATCGCTGACACGTTCGGTCGGTAATTGTGTAGCTGCCTGTGCAGCTACCGCATCCAAGTTTTGGTTGATTGCCTCTTGCGCTTGTCCAGCGTTATCGTCCGCTGGGCTCTCAGTAGTTTCTACTGCGGTCGTTGTGGTTACCGAGGTAGCAAGTATCCGTGGAATGCTGGTGGCTTGTGCCAGCTTGCTGGCTGCCACTGTGACGTTGGATGCGATTTGCTGTTTGAATGGAACAGCTGTCGAACGAATAGTCGTCTTGGACAGGTCTACGATGTCTTTGAGTGCTTGTGTGTAAGCCTTGTTCTCTTTGCCGCTGATCTTGCGGAACATCGAAACGAGAGACTCAATGATACGCTGGAAGAATCCACGCTGCCCTGTAGGAGGTTGCAGCATCTTGATGTGTTTCTGGAATTCAGGGTTGAGTAGGAAGTTTGCAACGAACTCATCCATGTTTTCCAGACCAGACTCGAGAGTCGCGTTGAAGGCATCCTCCCCTTGTTGTGCTTTCTGTTGTTGGTAATTTGCCTGAGCGAGTTGATACAAACCTTCCAAACGCTTACGGGCATCACGCTGCTGTGGCGTAAGTTGCTCGGGAGATTTTGTCAGGGTATCTGACAAGAAGGCGTGAACGTATTCTTCAAGCAAGACGTTCTCCAGACCGAGTCCATTGCCACGCTCCGTATTGAGGAACACGCTGTGTGTGCCATCGTTCAAGCGGACATACTCACCAGCGATGTTGGCTTGTGATGCACCGAAGGAGAATCCGACTTTGCGGATAAACGCAGTGTCTTCCAAAAGGAGCTCGGCAACCAGCTTGTGAGATGGGTTATCACTGCTCTTGGCAATCTTAGTAAGGGCTGCAATGACAGACTCTGGATCACCAGAGACTAGACCCAATCGGTTGATGTCATCCGCATTCTGGTCACGGCTGGCACGTTTGGAAAGATCATCCGTGACAGCACGGGATAGACGTCTCCGCACCGATTGATCCATCGCCTTGATGAAATTTTTCGCACGGGCTTCGGATACTGGTTTGCCAAGTGAGTCGGACAATTGTCGCTGCACTTCTTTTACATTGGCAGCATCTTCGGCTGGATTGCCTTCGATACGAGAACCGATAGCCGTGAGCTTGAGAGCATTGCGAAGATTGATGCCAGCCTCAAAGCCACCCTCACGCAGAGCTTTGACAAACTCCAAGACATCGGGGCGATTCGAATTGTTTGCGAGAGTCATCCAATCTCCGAGGCGAGCCATCAGATCCTTGGACGACATGTTCTGGACATGGCGAATAGTATGCGCATCAGTCGCTGGGTATACCGAGCTGAACGCTAGATCATTGAGTGCATCGCGCAAAGCTGGGTCAGCATCAATTGCATCGATTGCATCATTCACTACGGATTTCACCGCATCATACATTTCGACTTCTTCGAGGGGTTCATTCGGATCGAACCCACCAAGAGTAGCAGCGAAGTCAGACAACGACTGCTGGAAATTAAAAGCACTCTCTGCTTCAACCTCGACGCTCGGGTCGGACAGCGAAGACATGGCTTTGTTTCGTTCGTAAACGCCACGAGATTTTTGTTGCTCTAAGTAACGCGACCTCGTTTTCTTGAGAACAGTTTCGAATGAAGGCATCACATCCCCGTCAAACTGTTTGTTGTTCAGAGCAAAGTCTTCAATGAATTGCAAGACAGTTTCCGTGTGCGTAGGTCTTTTGGCATTCGGGCTTTGGATCAAAGGAGCAAAGTCTTTTGCCATGGATGCGAGATCAGGATTCCCTTTCAAGCGGGAGGACAATTGCTTGATGACTGCATTCTTTTTCGCAGGGTTGATCTGAAGTCCTTTTGGTGAAGGGACGGTAAAGCCAGATCCTTCACGCAACAGCATTCCACGGAATTCAAATAGATGTCCGAGCAACAAAAATTCAGTAGCAGCACTTTGAATGGCATTCTCGTAAAAGTCATATTCAAGTTTTGCCGTTCCGAATTTACTCATCATTGCATCCAGCGCATTGCGGTTGGCAAGCAAACCAGCTACGCCGCTTTGCAATTCACCAAAGGTAATCTGTTTGGATGTCACTCGATCTGCTCCCGTTAGTGGGCTTACATTACGCGCACCAACAGGAAGCAGTTTACCTTCTACTCCATCAGGATAGAACGGAAGATTGCTATAGCTGTAGAACAGACTGTTGTCAGGATTGAAGTCCGAGGTATCTGTAAGAAGGGTGACAGCAGAGGTAACACCAGTTCCATCGGCAGTTGCCATGCGAACATCTGTAACGTAACCGTTTTTGATTACAAAAGCGGGGTTGACTGAAGCAACACCAGTAGGAACGTATACAGGGATATTGTGTGATAGCATTTCTGCTACAAGCACTGGGTCGTTGTTGAACACTCCGCGACCATCAACATCGAGTGGCATCTTGATCGTTCCCGTCACTACTTTATTTTGAGCTGGGTCAAAGTATGTGCGCTTACGTGACGATGTCTGTTCTGTAACGGCAGGAATGTCTGGGGTCAAAAGCGGATAGGTTGCATAGACTGCCTTTGCCAAGAAATCAGATTTACCAACCAGATTGGTTTTGCTGACGACGCCATAGCGCAAAGCTGCGCCGAACCGAACGGGGTATCCTCGGTTAGCAAGGCGAACGACAGAAAGCATTTCTCCACGCTCGCCATCGGTCAGCTGTTCTCCTTGTTGGAATGGAGCTGGATCATATTCAACCGTGTAGTCAGGAATCGGTTGGTTGACCTTTTGCTTCACTACCTTGGCTGGTTTCACAACTTTGGTCTTTGTAGTAGCTGCGGGTTGTTTTGGTGCTTTGGTCTGCCGAGTTTTCTTCGGAGTAACATCCGTGTTTTGATCAGGCTCGAACAGTGCGATGTGCTGCGCTTGATCGAGTGCGCTCTCGGCAGGATCAATGCCAGCGGCAACAGCGGCTTGTTTGACGCTTTCTGCAACCGTCATCGTTACTTGAACGGGTTCTGGCTCAAAGTTCGAGTTGATCGTGTCAGCACTAATGAACGCAGTATTGGTAGGTGCATCAGCTTCAACTTCAGACACAGCATCACGGATCAATTGATCTGCTTCTTCTTGTGGTAGCGCAGCTATGCGGGTTGTCAGCTCATTCGGGTCTACGATGTCAGGAGTGTCAACAGGCTGTGGGGTATCTTCCACCGCAGGAGTTGGTTGGGTAACAGCAGCCGCAGCAGCTTTCTTCGATGCTCTCTTCTTCTTAACCACATCAGCGGGAATCTCAGTAGTTCCTGTTTGTTGGATGTGTTCGATCTCAGCCTGCAATTGCTCAACACGTTTTTGCGTTTTGGTTTTGCGTCCACCTTTACCTTTGCGCTCGCCAACCACGGGCTGTGTCAATGCTGCAAGCTCTTGCTGTCTGGTGTCAACTTCTGCTTGGGCTTCGGGGGTCAACGTGGCAGCAACAGGAGCTGGTTGCCCTTCTTCGAAGGCAAACTCTAGTTGTTGTGGTTCTGCTGGTGTAGGAGCAGGTTGTTCACCTGTAGCTGACGGTTGTTCACCTTCTGTGAACGTAAACTCAAGTTGCTCAGCTGTAGGTGTAGATGTAGTGGGCGGGGTAGGTGTAGTGGCAGCAGGCGTAGCCCCTGCTGGTCTACCGCTGAGACCTTCTGCAAATGGGAATTCGAGTTGTCCTGAAGTGGGTGCAACAGGGGCAACAGGAGCAGTTGGTGGAGTAGGAGCAGTAGGTTCTGCACCAGTGATAGGCGGTTGCCCAGTAGCGACCGTAGGTGCAGTGCGGCTACGAACTCGAGTGCTGAGAATCTGCTGCACTAACTTAGCAGTGATCGGACTACCAGAGTCTTCAAGTCGTTTCGAAACACCTGCATAGAAATCTTGTTGCAACCTAGCCGCATCACTGAGCGTTGCTTGTGCATTAGGTAAGATTTTCTTGCCAACCTGTCCAAGCACGGGAACAGCTCCACCAAGCACACCACCCATAGCGGCAGCATACATGGACGTTTTGAGACGCTCGAGCATCGGGGTATTCTGGTTGAGAGCAGCGTCTTCAACAAAGCCGTTGAGGAGTTGGTCGAGACCTTCTTCCTCGGCTTCATCTTTCATGCCTTTGAGGACACCTTTGACTGCACCTTGTTGGAACTTTTTCAGCGATGCGGTGAGTTGATCTTTAACGGCAGCTTTGAAGACATCGTCCGAAAGATTCTTGGTGTTTGCCATTGCGCCCAAAAGCGATTTGGCTTGCTTGAAGGTCATACCACGCAACATGGCATCCTCCACACCCGCTTTACCAAATGCACCAAAGGCACTGGTAATGATACCAGTGATAGCACCAGCAGACATAGCAGCACCCAAAGCACGGTCATGGATTTGTTCACGGGTCAGGTTGAGTTCTTTGTTCTGGCTCAATGCTAAGAACACAGATCCATATGTAGCCGCACCAGAACGAGTGGCTGCGGGGATAAACGAAGCAGCAGAAGACCCAATACGCTGAGCCACAAGACTGTTGTATCCTTTGATAGCCTCAAGAGCACCCTTACCTGTAAGATCTTTCGAAGACTGTTTGATGAGCCCAGTGGTGACGAGTCGTTGAGCTGCTTGTTCTGTGGTTTCTTTTGCGCCAACCTTAAATGCAGAAGAGGTAACCGATTTGATTAGTCCCTTTGCGGTAAGCCTTGCACCTTGCTTGGCTGCCATATAGGCTGCACCACCAGCTCCAGCAGCTGGTGCTGTTGCCATTGCCAATACTGCCGTAGCTGCTACGTCTGTCACCAATGGTGCAATAGCCTCAGCAAGGTCTTGCCCAAAGCCCATTTCAACACCGAAGAGATTTGCTACAGCACGACGATCTGCGTTGGCTTGAGCCGAGTTTACCAAGGTATCTTGAGCCCACTTAGCACCTAAAGCTGCGGGAAGAGCTGCGAGCAAATTAACACCAGCATCCCAGACAGATCGACCTACACCTTTGCTACGTTCTGCCAGTTCGTTGTAGTTGTTCTCATCTTTCAGGAAGTCATTGAGAATCTCGTAGTTTTGCTTACCCTGTTGACGTCCCGCAATGAGTGCTTCATTCCAACCGTCTGCTACGTTAGAACGCGACAATATCTCAGCAGTATCGTTGAAGGTCTCCGTCAGGTGAGCTACTCGAGAAGTCTGAAGCATCTCCTTTGTGCCCTCAGAAATATCTGGACGAGCAGCGAGAGTCTTGTTGAACAGGTCTTCGTTTGCCAGTGCAGCGGGGTGAATCACAGGAGCTCCAAATCCGTAGTTGCGGATGTTCTTACCTACTTCCTTGTCATCTGTATGTAGCTCAAATTTTCCTTTGCGGTTGGCATCTTGCAGTGCGAGCTCGGTCACAGCTGCCTTGATTTCCTCCATCGAATATGCATCAGCATTTGGAATCGCCTTGGAGTCTACTAGCATTCGGCTGAGATTTGCAGCCACTTCGTCCTCATCGGTTCTACTCCAACGACGAGTAGCTCTCGCCTTGTTGTATTCTTCATCGGTGCTCTTGCGAGTCTCTTCCGAGAACAGACCCATCACTTTCTTTGTTCCGAGCACGAGAGCCTCACCAACCGAATCGAGAGTCTTTGCAGCAATATCGTTGGTGCTATATTCTTGAACAGCGAGATTAGTCGAGCGACCATCGATCAGCTCACTCACTGACTGATTGTTCTTGGCGAGCTCGCTAATAACATTTGCCGCTTCTACATAACGTTCTAATTTGAAACGTGGGGCTTTGAACCCTTCAGGAATCTCTAACTGTTCCTGTGCAAGATAAGCATCTGCAAGCGATAGACCACCTGCCTTGGACTGTTTGAGTGCCGTAGCAAGATCCGTTTCGGTAGCTCGGTCGCTAGCAAGGATTTTACGATTACCTTTCTCATCGTAGATCACAGCAAAAGGTAGTTCGTTGTTGCGAACTGCCTGCCGTTTCACATCATTGTATCGAGTCTGAACAACCAGCTCGGCATCAGTGCGGAGTTGAGCAAGTTTCTCAGCACTCTCTGGAGTAATGTCCTCGGCTGCCATGCTCTTGAGAGCCTTGTCCCACGCAGTGTATTGGTTGAGCGTTTCTTGATCTGGGTCGTCGTAAGTCAGCGAGGTTTTGACCAGATTGAACTTGTCTTCGAAAGGTATCTCTGGGGGTGCGAGTAACTTGTTGAAGGATTCCATGTCTCCTTCGACGAGTTTGTTGTCATCAACCAATGAAGTATACAAACCCTCACGAATTTCCTCCTCGGTATTCAGGTCGATTTTCTTACCTTGTTGAATGTAAGATTCGCGAATGTAATCTGAGTAATCAACTTTCAACTTAACTGGATCTTCTGCCTCCTTGTCGGCAGACCATTGAGAGAAAGGAAGGAAGGTGGGCGCAGGTTCTGCGTTGTTGCCGAGCAGGGTGTCGAGGTCAGTCATAGCTGAATAGGTATGTAGTGTTGTTGATTACGAGCCGAAGCCTTTGATGATTGGGGAAACTGTGGGGATTGAAGGAGTATTCTCTCTGATTCCACTATAGACTTTCATTGCCGTGGCACGGTAGAGGTCTTCTGCGGATACTTTCTTAACCAGATCAGGGGTCAGGGTTGGGTTCAATTGAAGCATCATCGCTTCAAGCTGAACACGATTTGCAGGATTGAGAGCGAAGGTCTGAGCAATTGTGAGATTCGGTTGTCCATCCTTAGGTTTAGCATCTCCGAATGATTGTGGCTCGCCATTATCATTGAGTGCACCGAGAGCCTTCAGGCGACTCTCGAAAGTCTTATAGAGATCGAGCTGACCTTTGCGGATGTTCTCTTCTTGCTCACGTCTTAGTTCTTGTTGCTCACGCTCGATCTTAGCCTGAGTTCGCGTTTCCTGCCCCTTGGCAAGATTGATATAGCTTTGCTCAAGTGGATTGATACCATCGGACGAAGCAATGTCCTGCGCAACTTTGGTTTCTCCCAGCTGAACTGCGGTGGACAAAAGAGCGGTGCGTTTTTGCTCTTCGATAGCTGCTTTGCGGGATTTGTTTTCGTCAATGTTGTTGAGAGTGCTGATTTGGTTATTGGCAGATTGCAACAATGTGGATACCCGTGGGTCATACGGAGCAATCGCCGCATACTTCATGTTGATCTTTCCAATCTCCACCGCTTTGGCACTAGTGTCAAGGGCTGGGTTTTCAAGAACACTCAGGTCGCTCATCAGGGCTGGCAAACGTGTTTCCGTTTCCAGTTTCATCCGTGCAGTCCGTTTGGCTTCTTCGAGTTGCAATTTTTGGGCTTCAAACGAAAGCTCCTGCTCTTGCATCTTGAGCATGTTCACCTGCATCTCGCGGCGTTTTGCATCAATCGGGTCGATCTCTTTGGCGTAGCGAGTATCAAGCTGCTGTCTTTCAAGGCGCGACATTCCACCCACGGGAAAAAACTGTGACCGTAAGGGTGCAATGTCCGTTGCGTATGAAAATTCTGCCATATTTGAAAGGTTGGTTGGAAGCCAATTAGCTCATGCTATCAAGTTCCTGTTGCTGCCGTTTACGCAGATACATGTCGTAGAGATCCGCTTGTCGGCGTTGCTCTTCTTCTTTGGCGTCACGCTCCATACCCATAAAGGTCATACGGTTGCGCTGATCTTGAGTCATGAGATTTGGTGTGCCAAGACGTTCAAGCTCGGCAAGACTAGCCATCTGACCAGCTTGGGCGAGATACCCTTGTCGCTTCAACCTACGTGATGCACGATTCATTCTTGCCCAATCTGGCGCAAGGGGTTCTGGTTTCTTACGAAGAGAGCTGCCAGAACCAAGAACGTAATTAGGGTCTTGCATTGCAGCCTGTGCTCCTAAGCCATCACCAGCTGCGCGGCGGAGGGCAACCTCACGACCTTTCATCTGCTGCTGAAATTCTTGGCTCGGCTGCATCAGATTTTGCATTGGAGCTTTTTGATTGGTCGCAGCGGATGCAAGTAGATTTTTTCTCTCTCCCTCGGAGATACCTGTGAGTTCTGCTGCACCACCTGAGCCATATGTAGAAAGATCGGGTGTCGGCGTCAAACTAGACGCAAAATCACTACGTGCTTTATCAGCATCTTTTAGACTTTCGTCATAATAGCTGGGCGGGATAGGCGTTGAAGGATCAAAAGGATCGAATACTTTTGGCTTCTCCGCAGCTATAGTCGCGAGTAGACGTTTGCGTTTTTCAGGATCAAGGACAGCCATAACGAAGAGAGTGTAGAGCGGCAACCTATACCATATATTCTGAAATGTCAACGCATTTGTATCCCGTATCCCGTATCATTTTTCCTGACACAGGAATCGTGGTTCGGGGTGCGGGATACGAAGTGCGCGGTTCGGGATACAGGATTCGGGATACAGTTCGGGTGAACAATGGTGCTGTAATAATTTCCAGAATCACTAAAAAACTTTCCTTTTGAAGTCTTGGTGCTGTAATAAATTATTAGAGCACCACTACATTATATAGAAAGTTTTTACCTCCAATTTGCAAAACCTAATCCAGAAATGCGTTCGGGTTGTTAAGCGCACTTTGCAGGCTCTTGAACGTGACCTGTCTTCGATAAGTCGTTGAGCCTGAGTCCTTTGGGGGATCGACTGCCACGAGTCCCATGCGCTGACGGGCACAGTCGAGAGCAAGAAATGCGGCATCAGCCAAGTCGGGCGACCGTCCGAAGCGGGATTTGAAGTCACCTTTCGACTCGATCTTAACCTTTAAGCTACTCGATTTGATAAGCTCATAGTTCCTCGCACACATCTCTTGGGCGAGATCACTGCTGATTCCCATGAGCTGGTGGGTGCGCATCAGCTCCTTTCCGACGAACCACAGCTCGCTCACCCTATTGGTGTAGAGCTCCTCTCCAGTCAGGGACGAATTCATACTTACCCTCTTGTCGGATGGCTTACCACCGAAACTGACCCGAAGGAAGTGCGGTGACCACTCTCCAGCGAGAACGTCACAGAATGGAGCACCAGCACCCGTGCTATCGACCGCTACGTTTGCGGGTGCAATGTTGAGTCTCTTGCAGTGTTCCATGATCTTGTGGACGATCTGGTAGGTTCGGGGGACTGCCTTATTGGTGGCATCATCATTCATGTGGATCGCCTCCCCGAACTCGATGACGTATTGCCCAGCCTTGTTGTAACCCACGTAGGCAGTATACATAATGGTTCGGTCGCCACCGTTGGTGAAGGCAGGGTCGATCCCTGCCACCACCGTTGGCTTCTGCCCCCACTCCACTCCCTTCTTGAGTGCGCCACTGGCGGATAGTTCCGCCTCGGTGTAGATACCTGTGGTCTCGTCGGAGTCAAAGAAGATGGCTCTGACCATTCGCATGTAGCCACGAGACTCCGCGCCGAGCAGTGCCTTGTCCTCATCGATCTTCTGCTGGGTTGGCAGCCACGGGTATTTGTTCTCGCCGAGTAGGATGTTGGGGCTGCGCTCACCGTCCAGCCTGATGTAGCGTCCGTCCCACTTGGTCTTCCACTCGTCATCAGTCTGCGTGTCCACCGAGTCCCAGCCGTATTTGGGCTCTGACCAGACCCCGAAGGCATCGAAGCGGCTGTTCGGGTTGGACATTCCGATCATCTGGAACGAAGGGTTCTTGGACAAGTTGGATAGACCAGCGTTCAGGATTGCCTCGGACAACTCGGAAAGCTCGTCACCGATCAGGATCACACGCTTCTGTTTGATACCGATGAACTTACCGATAGCCTCCCGTGTCTTACTCTTCTCTGCGGCAATTAGTGACAGACCTGCCTTCTCAAACAGAATGCCGTTCTCGTCCACGTAGGCTGCGTTACCGATTGAATCCCGAATCTTGATTGGTGCAACGTCTTCGATGACCGAGAGCAGTGAGATGACTGAACCCCAAATCCTCTTCCGTGCTTCACGTAGGGTGGTAGAGGTCATGAGCACGAGGGTATCCCGTGGTCTTGATAGCCAGTTCACGACACCCCACGCCGCCATGGTGTGTGACTTACCACTACTGGCACTACCACCGATGGCGAGATATTTGTGGTTGATTGCCTCTTTGATCATACGTTCAGCCCAAGGGTGTCGCACCATCATGGGTTCTGGGAGATCTGGTCGATTCCACAGCTCATCACAGATACGCCAGAAATAAAATTCCTTGGCGATTGGCTTGGGGTGGTTCGCGAACCCAAACAGCAGTGCCGTAATCAGGCTAGTTGGTGGAATGGATAAACCACCTACATCCATCATCTTTGTGACTGGATTGATCTGCGGCTCGAGAATTTTCTTGCGTTTGCTAAAATCGTCAGACATACTAACAGGGACTTCCCCACATCCTAATGCCATTCAAAAAGAAAGTAAACAACGATCTTGAGGCTGCAAAAGAAGCAGCGATGCAGGAACGAACGCTCAAGAGAGCACTGCACCTCAACGACCTCGGCATGTCTAACGCATCGATAGCAAGAGACATCGGTGTGCATCCTGCAACGATTCGACGCTGGTTTCGCAACAACGGTATCCCAGCCAAGGAGCGTCCAAACATGCTTGCCAAACTTGAGCCTGTCGAAGTAGACGGGGAGAAGGACGAACTGAAAGAGGAACTCCAAGAGCACCTGATGAAGGTCACGACCTCCGCGATTACACAATCGAAGCTCGATGCATCACTTCAAGAAGATGCTGTGCTGGCAGACATCGCGGATGCACAGAGTAGCCCAGCAGACAAATACCAGCACTACATTGCCGCTGCTGGCATCAAGCTACTGCGTGACAGTATGCGTGGGCTCAAGCCACCAAAGACGATCCGTGAGCTCAGCGAGCTGGATCAGCTCATTCGACGTAACCTCGGGCTGAATGCCAAGACTGGTGGCGGCACAAGCAAGCTGTCCATCGACATTTCGATCCTCAATAACGGTGCTGCCGATAAGGGTAACGGCACGGTCAAGAGCATGAGAAGTCAGATCATCGATGCAGAATCTGCCGACGATCCTGAAGAATAATCATTTTCTCCTTTCCTTTGTAAATTTCATACGTATACTTTGCCTCATGTTTGCCGACCGCACACCAGTGATGAGCCCCGAGTTTATCCTACGGATAGACACTGGTGGAGAACCAAGTTTCGGAACATCCAAAGCAGACGGACTGTGGTATCGGGTAGTGCCGAAGACCATGAAAGAAATCGTCTACATCCAATCTCTCCCCAAGAACATCAAGCTGCTTACGCCTGCCAAGGGTGAGGGAGTATTGGTTCGGGCTGACTCACTCCCCATTTGAATTATGAATACGACTGACCTATTGAATCTGCACAAGCAGACATGTGATAAATGCTACGGCATTGTTCAAAAGAAGAACAACGATTACAGCGGTGGTGCTACCAGCAAAGATGCGCTTACCAACTTCAAGATGTCCACCTCGCTTGGACTGCATCCCGTAATGGGATTGCTGCTGCGGATTCAGGACAAGATGATGCGCATCAAGACCTTTGTGTCGGATGGTGCTTTGAAGGTATCCGATGAAACGATTGATGATGCTTTCGAAGACATGATCAACTATGCTATCCTCGGCAAAGCGTTGCTGATGGACGAAAGAGTTGAGCAAAAGAAACCAACTGTCACCGCACACTATCAAGAATCACTCCCCACCAAAGATGTCGTCATTGATACCTTCTCCAAAACAGCCAATAAGAGTGTCCCCAAAGCGATTATTCGTGCGGCGCATGACCTATTCAAAACGAATTATGTTTACTTTGGCCATGTTGATTATTTCTGCTCAGCTCTCGCAGATGTGGCTAGACCTTCTGAAATCTCTGAAGAAGAAGTAAACAGCTCGATTCAAATTTGCTCAGTCATTGATAGCAATCAGGACGAGTGGCATCTGGTAGCTGTGGAAAAATCATCGAAGCTCTACGACCTGTTGACAGGTCTGAAGTCATAATCATGATCGTGGGCATTGATAACGGTCTCGACGGTGGTCTGTGTGCAATCTCTGCGCACAACGGGAGCATCATCGACAAGTTACCGATGCCCACATACATGAACAAAAAGAAACGCGAGGTTAATACGCGAGCAATTCAGTCATGGATACTTGACCTCAATACGCCTTTTGTCATCGCTATCGAAGAGCCACTGAAACACGCTCGGTCGTCACAAGCGATGCGATCCATGTCGATCAGCTTCGGCAAGATCGTCGGTATGGCTGAATGCAAAAACTTTGAGCTGGCTCGCATCGAAGTGAAGGACTGGCAGACGGCTTTGCTCGGTAAAATTCCCAAGGGGCATACCAAAATTGCTGCCCTAAAAGTGGCAAACAAGCTTGCCCCAAATGAGAACTGGCTGGCTACTCCGAGGTGCACAACTCCACACGATGGGATGATTGATGCTTTTTTAATTGCGAAATTTTATTTGACGAACCGAAAATGATCCCGTAATCAGTGCGTCCCACCAATGAAGACAAAACTGAACACCAAAGTAAATGCCATTACGACATCCATCAAGCGAGCAGCAAAACGATGGAACGTAGCACCCCGAGATGTCCTGCATCTGCGAACCTCGAACCATCTGCACTCAGCATATCAAGCGAGGAGAGATGTCGTTCTCGAGCTCGATTCCCTAGGGTTTAGCCGAATGCAGATCGCGGAGATATTCCAATACCGCTCCATTCACCCAATCATCTGTCTCCTGACCAAATACAAATACACATCAAAATGAAGAACCACGTAAGAGAAATCGTTATCGGCAATACGCCGATTGAAATCAAGTCCCGCACGGATGATCGCCACCCATCAGGCTGGTCTGTCATCGCCTTCACTCCTGACCTGTCCATCCGTAGCACAAAGCTGCACCGAGACGCAGGTCGCACAGCATTTGCGATGGCAATTTTGGGTGCAGCAGGCATGGTAGAAGCAGAACCTCAAAGGATCGACAAGGCATTCTCACTCATCATGGCGACGATCAAAGAGGTCACCACGTAATCTCGCTCGACAAGAGCACAATGAAAATAAAGCAATAATCAAAATGAAAACACTATTCCCTAAACAACAAGAGGCGCATGACTTTTTCATCTCATGCCTAACCAATAATACAAACACGCTCGATACCTCGGACGTAGGCACTGGCAAAACAATTGTTGCCTGCCACATCGCGAAGACGCTCGGCAAACCATTCTTCGTCATCTGCCCGAAGGCAGTGATCCCATCATGGGAACGCGAAGCCGCAGCCTGTGGTCTGAAACCGTTGTTCGTCATGAACTACGAGAAGCTGCGGACGGGTAAAACACCATGGCTCACCAAGCGCGGTAAGAAGATATTCAGCTGGCAACTTCCAGCCGATACTATCGGGTTCATCGATGAGTGCCACAAGGCAAAGAACCCATATACGCAGAACGCGCAGATGGTAATTGCTTTGCACAAGGACGGATTCCGTATGCACCTGATGTCGGCTACGTCTGCCAAAGACCCAACAGAGATGCGAGCCATCGGGTATGCTCTCGGGCTGCACTCGCTCAACGAAGCCAAGAAACCGCTCAAGAGTTGGTATGGCTGGATGCTGGAATATGGCTGCGTCCAAAACGAATGGGGCGCATGGGAACTGCATAGGCGTGAGAAGCTCAAGCTGCTGCGCGACAAGCTCTACACTAGAAACGTGAAGCGGCTGACCGTGGAGGACTTCCCTGATTCGTTCCGCCAGAATCGTGTCTTCGTGGAGAACATCGAGTTCTCGAACCTCAGCAAGATCCACGCAGCCTACAAGAGCCTCAACATCACACCAGAGATTATCGAACGCTACATCGAACTAGGAACAGTCGAAGACAGCGAACACGTTCTGGTAAACCTTCTGCGAGCAAGACAGTTAGCGGAATCCTTCAAGGTCAACGACATTGCTGAGATGGTTGATGAACTTCTGTTAGAGCAAGTCAGCGTGGTGGTGTTCATGAATTTCCGTGAGACCGCTGAGGCATTGGCACTGGCACTGCGATGCGACAAGATCGTCGGAGGTCAGACTGCTGCTGAGAGGCAGAAGATTATCGACGACTTCCAGTCAGATAAGAAAAACGTGTTAGTCGTAAATATCGCAGCAGGTGGAACGGGCATCAGCCTTCATGACTTGACAGGCAACCGCCCTCGTGTTTCCTTGATCTGCCCCACATTCAACGACAAAGACTACATGCAAGCTCTTGGACGAATCCACCGCAACGGTGCAAAAAGTGATGCCGTCCAAAAGATATTGGTTGCCAACGGCACGGTCGAGGAGACAGTAATCAAATCCATCCAGAAGAAGATCGCCAACCACACGATGCTTCACGGTTAATAGATCCCAGTAATTATGAGTATTGAAAACGTAAACCACACAGATAGAGGTCATGCCGAATTTTCGCCATCGAGCCTGAAATATGTAGCCCAGTGCGCTGGCTTCCACGGCAAGAATGAATCCAGTGCAGCCTCTGAAATGGGGACGCGCATTCACGAAGCCCTTGAAGTCCGTGATCCCTCAGCACTGCACAACGAACAGGAGCAAGAAATCTATGCCCAGATCGTGGAGATGGAAGCTGAGTTCATGTCGAACTTCGAAGCGGTAGCACAAGAGCTCAACGAGATTCAAGTGACCGTCGAATTGATCGGCACGGAAACATGGGGCACATGCGACCGCTTGTTGATCCTCGAAGGTGAAACCAAAGCGGTGATGGCAGACTACAAAACTGGTATCTCGATTATCGATCCACCTGATAAGAACTACCAAGCCAAGGCATATACCATCGGCGCATTCCAACGGTATCCCAAGCTCCAAGAAATTGTCTTCGTGTTCTACGTGCCGCAGCACTACCAGAGTCTGCACCACACGTTCACACGCAGCGATCTTCCCAGTCTCGTGCAAGAACTCAGCCAAGTGGTCACTGCCGCTGAGCGCACTCGTCCCAAGTGGAACAAGGGAACGATGGACATCGATGATTGCACACCTTCTCAATACTGCCGCTTCTGCCGCTACGAAGATAGCTGCCCATCACTCGGTGGTCTCAGCATTGCAGTTGCCAAGAAGCTCAACAGCTCGATCCCTGATGTGGACTTGTCCGATCTTGAAAACACGGATCACTTGGCTGAGCTTTACCACATCTCCAAGATCGTGGAGAACTGGGCATCCGCAGTCAAAGAGCGAACGCTGGCTGCTTTGAAAGAAGGTGTTGCACTTGACGGATTAAAACTCCGCTCCATGGGCAAAGTCAAGTCCGTCACGGACAATGCAACGCTGATCGAAATCGCCAAAGAGTGCGGTCTCGAACTCGAAGACATCATCAACGAAGCAAATTTCCCGCTCGGAAAAATGGCTAAAGCCGTAGGTTCTTTGGGCACTGGAAAAACAAAAAAAGAAAAAGAAGAAAAATTTCTTGACGCTTGCCAAGATGCAGGCATAGTCTCGGTCTCCGACGAGCGGTTCACAATCGCAAGTCTCTAACACAAACCAAATAACCAAACCAAATAAACGTATATGTCGAAAGAAAATAATACCGCTGTAGCGGATACGCAGGTTGCAGAAGTTGCTGCAAATAACACATCGTTGAGCACTCAATCCCACAGCGCGATTCAGATCGATGCAGAGGACATTGACATTCCCCGCATCAACGTGACTCAGAAGATGAGCCAAATCGATGCCCCTATCGGGTCTATCGTGGTCAACAAGACAGATGTCGTTGCCGTGGCTGATCAACCCATCGAAGTGATCGTGGTGTCCGCCCAGAAAGGCTGGCGTCAGGATGTTCCTTTCGAGGAAGACATCGTCCCGCAAATCGCATGGACGAAACAACGCGCTGACGAGATTGCTCTCGATAGCGAATACCCACTGGTCGAGTTCGCTGAAATCACCATGCTGCTCAAACAGCCTGAGGATAACACCAACGACGATGCTTTCCCATTCCCCATCGGTGATAGCAACTACGCTCTTGGTCGCATCAACGTCTCCAAGAACGCTTATCGCTCCACTTACAAGTGCCTCGCGACCTTCGCTGCCTTTAACAAAGGTGTGCCATTGTCGGGTCGTATCTGGACTCTCAAGAGCTCCAGCATGAGCAAAGGCAAGTATTCGTGGTTCAGCCCATCGTTGACCATCACCAAGACCACACCTGATGCAGAAGTCGCTGACTTCCTCGCAGGCTTCGGTGGCTAATTTAAACCCAAACAGAACTAACCACCATGGAAACTAACAAAAAATTGGCTATTCTCGATAAGGAAATCGAGGCTATTAACACGCAGATCAAAACTCTGATTGCCCAAGAACAGCAACTTGGAAACGCAATTGAGGAGCTTATGATCATCCGCGACTGCTTCATCGATGCACACGATGCATTGCCTCCTGAAGCACAGGCTGACGAACAGCTGGAGTTTCCTTTCGTTGAGGAACTCCAGAAAGCCACGGAGGCTGAAACGGAAGCCAACTAAAGAACCCACAACCCTAGCCCACCCTGCCTCATTTTCCAGCGGGGTGGGCTTCACTTTGACTACAATTATGGAAACCTACGCACTAGACTTTGAAACATACTACGACAAGCATTGTTCTATCAAGACGCTTGGCACACTGGGATACTTCTCACACCCAGAATTCGACGCTTACATGATCTCGATTGTAGGCGATAACGGTTACTCTTTTGTTGGACATCCCAAAGATTTTGATTGGGACAGACTCAACGGAGCTATTGTCCTCAGCCACAACGCGAGTTTCGATGAGACTCTCTACCTGTATGGCGTTACGCAAAACTGGTGGCCTCAGGTCAAACCACATGCGTGGCACTGCACGGCAGACATGGCAGCCGCTTGTGGTCTACCAAGATCCCTCAAGAACGCCTCGGCACAGGCATTCAACCTCGAGGTCTCTAAGGAAACTCGGAATCTCATGTCTGGCAAACGGTGGGAAACCATGTCAGCAGACTTCCAGAAAGAGGTCTCTGACTATGCCCTGAAAGACTCAGAGCTTTGCTTGCGCCTTTGGCAAGAGTATGCGCCCAAGTGGAGCGAGTTCGAGCAGAACATCAGCCGCATGAACCGCAATGTCGTGCAGCGTGGATTGCCTATCGACACCGATCTGCTGGAAGAGAACTTGGGCAAAGTCCGCAAGGCTCTCTTTGAAGCCGAGCAGAACATCCCATGGCACGGTGAGAAACCACTCCTGAGTCGCAAAGCCTTCGACGAAGAATGCATTCGGATCGGCATCGAGCCACCAGCATCTCTGGCTGCAACTTGTGTGGAAGCACAGGAGTGGCTGCGGATCAACGGATCGAAATACAAGTGGATCGAGGCTGTGATCAACTGGCGCAGAATCAATGCGGTGCTTTCCAAGCTGGAAGCATTCGACGCTGCTACGATGCCAGATGGTAGATACTACGGTGGTATCATGTATTTCGGTGGACACACTGGTCGCTTCAGTGGCAGCGGTGGCAACCTGAACTTGCAGAATTTGCCACGTAACGAAATGTTCGGCGCGAATCTGCGTAGCATGATCGCAGCCCCCGCTGGCAAGAAGCTGGTGGCTGCCGACTTGTCCAACATCGAGGTTCGCACCTTGTGCTGGCTTGCAGGTGACCACGAGACCCTCAAAGAAATCTCAACCACTGAGGACATCTACGAGGCTTTTGCCATCCGATTCGGACTCTGGGCAAAAGAGAAGGGTGCTCTTAAAACAGATCCTGTTCTGCGGCATAAGGTCAAAGCCTTGGTGCTCGGATGTGGATACGGTGCTGGTGCAGCCAAGTTCGCGGAGATGTATAACATGCCATTCGAGGAAGCCTCGGATGCTGTTGAGCTCTACCGCACAAAGCTCCACAAGATTCCGTCCTACTGGCAGAAGCTGAACAACGATCTGAAGTCTAGCTACTCGATTGGATCACCCTATCAGATCAAGCTGGCATCTGGTCGGTCGTTGTCCTATGGCAAGCTCAAGGCAACACGGGACAGCACCAACCGCATCCAGTATGTTGCCATCATGAACCGCAACGGCAAACGCCTTCCCATGAAACTGTGGGGCGGTATCCTTGCGGAGAACGCGAGTCAGGCAATGGCGAGGGACATCCTCTGCTACATGATGCTCGAACTCGAGAAAGCTGGTATCAACATCATCCTCCACATCCACGACGAAATCGTGGCTGAATGCGATGAGGCTGATGCCGAGGAAGTGCTCAAGACCATGAACAGAATCATGTCCACTCCACCAGAGTGGTGCAGCGATCTGCCCTTGGCGGCTGAAGGCTACATCGGACAATTCTACAAAAAATAATCCTATACTCAGAATATGACATATCGATATATTAGCAACCTCCGAGACGCCAAGGCAATCAAGACTGGCGATCTGAGCAAGATGCAAAAGCCAATCCCTGCTTTCCCAACCAAGCAGGCTTACCGTCAGTGGTGCGCGGACAGCAAAACAGACCATGTGTTCTACAGCACATGCGAAGGCAGAGCTCCAAGCAAGCGTATCAGCAATGACAACCCAGTGAATAAGATCTACGGGGTGGTCGCTGACTACGATGCAGCTGTGGATTGGAAGATGCTGGACGACGACATTGTCGCTCGATTCGGCGTCAACCAACCTACGTGGCGCACCAAGACGCAGTCGAACTACATGCGCTTGATCTGGGAATTCGCTGAGCCAATCCCCATCGCACCTGAGCTCTTTGACACCTTCATGAAATTCATGGAGAAAGCATTGAAGCTGAGCCGTGCGTTCGCTGGATTCGACAGCACCTCCCTCCGCGCCAACCAGTATTTCGAATTGGGTAGCGAGTGGACACCGATCAACGGGACACTGGATAGCAACTTCGTGCAAGGAGTCCTCGCCAAAGCCGCCAGTGAGAAGCCACCACAATCCACCGAAACGTCGATCCCGATTGACGTAGTCGCAGCAGAGGTCGAGAAGCGATTCCCGAACCGCTGGGTAGGTGACTTCGAAGTGGGTTCGCGTGGATGCTTGTTCTGGATCGATGACGGTATTGACCGTGATGGATGTCAGGTCGTTGACGATGGTATGGTGTGCTACAGTGATCGTGCTGGCAAAGGATTCGTAACGTGGGCTGAAATCTTCGGCTCGTCGTTCACGAAAGACTTTGAGCACAAGAAGCTGTCCACTCTTCTGGACGAGTATTGGTTCAACGGACGCAGCTTCTTCAAAGTGCTGCACAACAGTGCGGTGACAATCCCCAAAGATCAGCTCATGCTTGAGCTCCGTCAAGCTGGGTTCAGCACGAAGCACAAGCAGGGGCAAGCTCTCTCGGAGATTGAGAGTGCCATCCTCACGATCAGCAACCACAACCGCATCGATGAGATTGCACCCGTTGTGTTCTCACCTGATCGTGTGGTATCCTACAACGGCAGCCGTATCCTCAACTGCGCTAACAACCAGCCTGTCGAACCAGATAGCGATGGTGATCCGTCCAAGTGGCCATTCCTCCACAGGTGGCTGCATCAACTCTTCGAGAACAGTGGTTCGATTGATTCGATCCAGTATTTCTTCGCATGGTTGAAACGCTTCTACATGGCAGCGTATGAGCGCAAGTTCATGCAGGGTCAGGCATTCGTGTTGGTGGGTGCAACGGGTCGTGGCAAATCGCTGCTGTCCAACCGTGTCATCGGCACACTGGTCGGCGGATTCGCAGATGCCAGTGACTACATCAGCGGTCAGACCAAGTTCAACAAAGACTTGGGTCGGGTAGCTGCATGGGTCATTGACGACACCACCTCGGCTGCATCCTTCCAAGATCAGCGCAAGGCAACCGAATTGCTCAAGCGATCCGTAGCAAATCCACGGGTCGAATACCAAGCCAAGTATGCTGACGCTTTGTCAGTGCCATGGACTGGTCGGGTGATTCTGTCGCTCAACATGGATGCCAACAGCTTGTCTGTGATTCCTTCTCTCGACAGCAGCAATCGCGATAAGCTCATTGCTCTGCGTGTGCGGGATGATGCGACCACGGACTTCCCTGACAACCAGACACTCGAACAGATGATTGCAGATGAGCTCCCCCATTTCGCTCGGTTCTTGATCGACTTCGTTGTGCCTGCTGGCGTCCGTGATGTCGGACGATTCGGTGTGCAGAGCTTCATCGATCCGTCCATCGCTGATGCTGCGTATGACAACAGTCACCGCAGTGCTATCGCTGAGCTGGTCGAGTTCTTCGCCAAGCGTTGCCGTGACCTCAATGAGAACTTGCAGATTTGGCGCGGGACACTCACCGAGTTCCAAGTAGCCCTGCACGATTTCAACAATGGTCGCAACGTTGGCATGAGTAGCAACCTCGAGTTCGTTCGTCGCGGTATGAGCACTCTTGAGGAGGCTAGCAAGGTCAACCCAAGGATTCGCCCGATCCGATCCAGCGGACATGGTGGTGGCAAGATCTGGCAGATCAACTTGCAAGAGCAGTATGATATGACTACGGATGACGCAGACCTACTGACAGTGGACTGATCACCTGCAAAAGACAAAACCCCGTTGTGCATAAAGCGCAGCGGGGTTTTTTGTTTAAGATGTGTGGCGTATGTCAAGTATGGCTTGACCTATTGGGCATAATCGTTATTGGCGTTGCTGTAGTAGTTTCTCATAGCGATCAGCTTCGGCTCGCATCTCTGGTGTGATCAGCTTCTCTGGAATGTCGCTACTCAATACCCGTGAAATGAGACTTTCCCGAAATACCTGATCATCGGTAGCATAAGGGTCACGCCCAGCTTTGAAATACTGTTTGCGTAGCCGCTGTAGGTTTTCTGAAATTGGATACTCTGCTACAGGGTGCTCTGGCATCAATGCTCGAGCCGCTTCCAGCTTGTAGAGCCCTTCCCGTTTTTTCTCGTCGCCCATATGTTTGTTGTATGGGTTGGAAATAATAGAAATGGGTTCATTCGGGTCAGAATCATTATGACCACCACCCACTACCATACCAGCAACATCTGGTCGCGTTTTGAAAAAGGCATCATACATCTTTTTCATATGAGGCAACTCGATTGGATAACCATAGCGAGTCTGTGGAGCAGCGGGTTGTGTCATCCGCTTCTCTACCGCTTGTTCAAAACTGGATGGATTGGGCATAATCGTTATTTGGTCTTTTGGAAATGCATCGCGTCCCTGAGCCAGAAAGCTCCAGCGGAGAGCCAGCCATGTTTGGCAAAGACTTCCATGACGCTGAACGGCATGGTGGCACTGACAGGCCAAGACTGTTTATTGAGATTCGAGTTAGGCATCAGATCGATAGCAGCCCCACGAGCGTGGAGCGAAGGTAGTGAACCACCACGCATCGGGCGGTTGTTGTAGCAGCCAGCGTATTCACGGAGTGCCAACTTCCCTTCATCGAAAGTTGCAAGCTCCTCAATAATCGCGAGCAAGGACACAGCGACATTCTTGTTGCAGCGGATGGTGCGAACGGTCTGTCCATCATACTTGACGCCAAGACCAACCACGGAAATGTTCACCAGCTGTGACTCGTCACCAGCAGCACCGTAGGCTTTGGTCAGGCTAGCCTGATCCGTGTTGGGTGAATCGTTATCGGGGCATAAGCTCCGCAGATACTTCTGGCAGGCAGCAATGGATTTGTTGCCCCAGAATCCGTCTGGAGTTGTGCCGACCTTTTCCTGAATCGCTTTGATTTGGCTCTGTGTCATATCAGTCTATACGTTCGTGTTTCTTAAACGATACCCAGCCACCCGCTTTTACGGCAGCGTAGAAGAGTGGGACTTTCCACCCAGCGACCTTGGTGTGCCACATGAGATCACGGAACACTAGATCAGCGTCCGCTCTTGACAAATGATCATACATGCCTTTCCGATACAATGCATCGTGAACAATGGCAGGTGCGAGATATTCGAATTCGAAGGGAGAACCAACGATGGCACGGGCAACTTTTGGGATCGAAGCACCGTCCGAGAGAAAGCCTGCTGGAATACGCAACCGCCCGAAACGGGTGGAGACCTCGAGTTCATCCAGCAGCTTGACAAGAATCTCGTTATCGGATTCTCTGCGAATCGCGATATAGTCCAGATTCGATAAGAACGGGAACGGCAGAGGCAACTGGATGTGTGTGCCAACTGGAATCATATCACTTCTTTTTTGGTTTGGTCAGATCGCGCCACAGCTTGATGCACATGAGAATGGACACCAGCATACCCGCAAAGAATGAACCGAGTTGCATCCATGCGGTAAGATCTTGAACCGTTGTTGAAATATAAGAGAGCATTGCACCTGCTAATCCAGTGATGCCATTAAGAAGAGTATGCGAAGGGGAGTCGTGCATGGATCATACAATATTGGGAATTCGGCTTTGGACACCTGCTGGTGAGAGCCTGACTTTAGGCTTCACAGCACCACGAGCTTCATCGAGTTCTTCATCGAGCAGTTGTCGGCAAATCGACCAGTGATACTGGGCTCTCTCCAAATCTGCATTGTCCTCGGCGATCATACCCAACAGTCCATGTTTGATGGCGTTGAGATTACCTAGGTATACCAAATCATTTTCGGTAAAAATTGTATCCCATGAGCGTTTCAGCAACAACCGAATCACACGGGAAGATGCTGAGGGATTGGCAAAACGGAATCGGCGATAACGGGAAACCCCATCACCACGAACGATAGCCAGCGTAGTTGCATCCTCGTCATTCGTAGCGACTTCAACGGGCACGTAGACGCTTTCGAAGTAGATGGAGGTAATCTCCACCCACGTACTGTAGTCACTTACGAGCTCCGCAGAACCATCGAGCACGAATGTTTCGGAAGTCTTAATCGTTTTCTCGATGTTTGTGCCATCGCTGCGCCAGCCCTCGACAACAATCGTGCCTTCGTTCGGAAGGGTAGTGTTGGGGGTCACTGGCTTGATGACATATTCAAACAGATCAGCTGCGGATTCGAGGTGGATGTCTTCTTTGACCGCTGCCCACCCGTCATCCACGATTCCAAAGATCGGAGCAACACCTTCTTGGGCGTAGCCGCTGATGCGGTAGTCGTGCCACCGTGCCTGCATCTCCACTGGGGCATCGTCCAATAAAGCACCGAGCAAGCCAGCAGCCTGTTCGGGAAGGGTGAAATAATCGTTGTCCGTCTGGATCGTCCAGTCGAACATCAAATCACGCCACATGCCCATGGCGTAGAGCCGAGGCATAATCAAATTGAGTTTGGACACGATGTCTTCGTCGGGGCGAACATACCCAGATAAAGCCTTAGTAATCGCCTTGACAGTCAGAGCAGGCATCGGCAAAACCTATGCTATTTTTGACGCTAAGTCAATACCATTCTCTCCATACGGAACTGGCTGATTCTGCAATTTCTTACGATAATTTGCCATGTGCATCCCAACTATGGCTCTTTTGTCGCAGGGTCTGCCCTCTTTGATTTCCTTACGGTTACCGAATGCGACTACGGGGCGCACCTTTTCGTTGATCGACGGGTGCAAATAACTGTATGAAAACGCTACATCTGACCAATCCATTCTCTTGCATTGTTGCCCAAACAGCCAAAAAGCGGATGTTGAAATAACCGCATCTTCCGCAACGCGAGCATCTTTCCAGATGAATTTGTTGGATAAAAACTCTACGATTGTAGCAGCTGCGTCTGCCCGTAGGTAGCGACACATTCCAATCATCATGACATTTGCACCAGCATCAATCCCGCAGGCGGGGGCGTCTTCATCGATCCACGAAGCGTCCAGCAGGAGTGTATCGCAGTCGATCTTCAGAGCACCTTTGTGTCCCTCGAAAATTTGGTGCATCCTGATTTGGAAATCGAGGATTCCGCGAATTGTATCCCAACCGTTAAGATTTCCTTGACTGTTCCAATTACGTTTCTCGTAATGGTCTGGGGCTACAGCATTGCGGACTTCATCGCTGATTGGTTTTTCACCATCGTCACAGATAGCAACAACCCCAGTGGGATAGACTTCCCTGAACGCAGCTACGGATTCGTGTAGGCATTCGCTGTCTCCAGCGAACGTAAAGAAGAGACCAATCATGGTGGGAGTTCGGTAGGAGACTCGGTCGGGGTAGCTGTTGAGCAGCCAGCCGTAAAGGAGATGCTGCCACTAGTGATCAAGCCGTCCTCCCATGTGAGAAGTGCAAGAGAATTACCCTCGCAATCATACCACATCAAAGTGCCGTCTACACCATTTCCTTGAACTAGGATTCCCTCACTATCCTCTGACACTTGAACTTGGGTCGAGGGTGACTCACGTTGTTTCACACGACGAAATGCAATGGTGTTTGCACCCGAAGCAGTAGGACTGATCACGCCAACACCTGAGCCGCCGAGCTGTTCGAGACTTCTGAACTGAACCTCATCGTCGTCGGGGATATAGGTCTTGAGGACATTGTAGAAGACGCCAGTCTCATTCTGCAAGTTTGTCATGGCAAACCGCTCGATGATGTGGTGAACATTGTCACCAGCTAAGTAGATTTTCAGCTTTTCGTCCCCGCCGCCACCATCGATCAGCGAACAGAGCTTGTAAGAAAAGCGTCCACTCTGTCCTGCATAGTCGCCGATAGGTGGGTAGTAGCGAACCAATCCCTCACCAACATCCTCATCAGCAATGACAATCTCTGGAACACCAGTCACTTCCCCATCCATGCCGACATCAAACTCTACGTAAGCTGCCTGCCCTTCGGTGATCGGGAATAAATTGACACCCGAACCAGCATAAATGTTCGAGGGTGCATGAAAGTGAATCGGGTTCAGTCCAACGGGTGGCGAACCGCCAGTCTGTGGCTTCACCCTACGCTCGACAACGTATCCGTCCCAGAACCAGATGTCGTAAAGACCACCAGACTTAGCGATCAGAAATGGCCAAAATGGTGCTTTAGGTTCTGGCGGGCGAAATGGAAAACCGATGTCCTTGTTACGAGTCGGCGTAAAGATCGTATCAGCGACCTTCTGCAACGGAGCAAAGGTCGGCGAGAGTCGGCGGTTGTCAAAGCCACCTACGAATGGAGTCGGTAAGTAGTCTTTCAGGAAGTCGCTCATGGTGCTCGTGTTACGGTAACGGTATAGGTCGTCGTGACTTCAGTGTCTTCCGAGGTCACCGCAATGGTGATGACATTCGCACCAACGCTCAAACTAATGGGAAGACTCGATGTTCCTGAGGTCACAGGAGAACCATTCACGGTGATCGAAGCATACGGATCAGAGGTCGTCGGGGTCACCGTAATGGAAGCTGTAGCATTTGAAACGCTAGCCGTGTAGCTCGTGGTTGCTGGCGTGAAAGCAGGAGTAAGAGTCCCTGCACTAAGCACGAGACCACGTAGAGTAGAGTCTGCTGATGGCTCACCGTAGAGGTTCGTAATGTTCAACTTGATCACACTTACCTCGAACATCTGGAACGGCAGCTCACGGACTTCGTAGCCTACAGTGATTTCAGACAGTGCCACGAATTCCGAGTAGCCTTTGGTCTCAGCAAACGTGGTGGTCATCTTTTTCGAAATCTCGGCATCTTCGGGAATTTCTTCGCCATCGACCGTGATGGTGATCTCTCTATGAATGGTAGGGGGTAGCTGCTGTTCACGGGCTACCGCTTGTGTGCGGTTGGCAATACCTGCCGTTGCCCATGCGTATACGATAGCGAGAGTCTCACGGATCGGAGCGGGAATCGGTGTGAGTGGGTTAGCCGCTTTGACCGCTTCTGGATCAGAAGTCACAAAGCGAAGCAGGGTAGCATCATAAGGTGCTGATCTTGGCTCGGTGATGTTATAGCGGAAGAAGAAATCCTCTGAGTATGACGGGGCATCACGAACAGAAACAGCCCACGCATATGCATAGACAAGTTCAATCGAATCAAGCCTGCTGGGGAAATTGAAATTACGGTAATCGAGAATCGTCGGTTTCTGATAGGTCGCTGTGCCTCCAAGCAATTGTTGCGTTACACGAACATCGTGATACCGATTCCCTTGTCGAATCTCTACTTGTGATCCAACAGTAATCGTTGGAGCTGTCGGCGTAACTTGAGGAGCGATGATCTCTTTCGTGACACGGATGTATCGTTGGAAATCGTTCTGCCAGATGATTTCTGAAACCACTGGCTCAACGAATCTGCGGCGGACAACCACATACAGACTCGCCAGTTCTTTGGGTGCTTCCGAGATTGTATCATCGGCAAAGCCATACTGGGGGAATTGTGTATCCAGCGTAGCGGCTGCCAAAATGGGAAACTCTTCGGTATCGTAGAGCTCCCTGCGAATAAAGTAGGTTCGAGTGAGCTGCTCACCTGCGCTGATCTCCCAGTTGTATTTGTCCTGATCCCCCCGATCCGCAGCATAGAAAAACTCGTAGATCGAATCGCGGGCATTCTCTACGGCACGTATGAAGACCAACTTATGATCTGGCCATTTGCGGTAATCAGGATGCGGTGTTCCGTATTCGGGGAAGTTTGGCTCACCCAGCCGAGTTGTATCAACCGTTTCAGAGAACAGAATATCCCCGATCAGTGGAGATACAAAGGTCGAAACGTTTTGGCGTTGTGGTGCTGGATTGAGTGCCATGGTGGTGCGAAGAGTTTAGTGTATGTGTTTCAGATATACAATCAAAAAACAGATGACCACCATTCCAAAAGCTATCCACGGTGGATCAAGATCGTGCTGGTCATCGGGTGCAATCATTTGGTTTTAGCGACTTTGACCGCACCAGAATGAAGCTCCTTCAAAAGTTTCTTCCTCTGTTCCTCTGATAGAGGAGAACCTTTCGAAAGCAAGTAACCTACTTGTGCTTTGCTTTTGGTTTGCGATTTTGGTTTCATCTGAGCATTGCTCTGGGTTACTTTTCCTCCAGCACGATAATGGGCTTGTGAGGCATGATCGTGTAGTCGGCATATTTTCCACGATACGTGATGGAATCCACGCAGGAGGTGCAGCCAAATACTAAAATAGTAGCGATTAGTAGTTTCATGATAGCGGTTCTGGTTCAGTAGTAGGGGGAGAATAAACGAATTGCCCGTTCACAAAGCCCCAGTTGGGTGGCATGGTGACGGGTGCGCGAGTTGAGAATCGAGGGTCGTTGATCGCATCAAGGAGCGAGTTGACCGCTGTGCCAGCTTGGGTGTTTAGCTCGAAGATCGCGAGACTCTGAGTAACGTCGGCGTTAAGTTCTGCGAGAATTGTCGCAGTGTCACGGTCGTAGAACATTTCATACTGTGAGCGTAGAACCGTTGCAAAATAGTGCGCGGCTTCTGCCCCTGCGAGCAGACCTCGTATCAAAGGTGTGTGGGATGGGATGGTGATCATGGTTTATCCAATTTTTTGAATTGAGAGAACAAGGCTTTGGACAGTAGTCGTTCCAGCAACAGCAGATGGCCTTTGCGCAAGGTCTAGTTTGCACGTTCCAGCATTGCTATTCGTTTTGAATATCGCTTTCCCAAAGCACATATTATTTGTGACGTTGCCTGTAAAATACAGAGGAGAAACGCTTGTTGCGGTGTAGAAGTATGGGCCTGCTAGGATTCCATTTGCTCTCAACACCCCAGAGCCAGCTTGTGCGCCAGAAAAATTCTCAAAGGCTGTTCCCGACAGCAGCAAAAAAGACTCGAACGAACCACCTGTTGATGTCGAAAGGATTGCGTAGACTGTGACTTCGTAGAGACTATCTGCGTCTAAAGGCAGATCGCTCATGCCTGATACTGTTGATGCTGTCGCGCTAGTCAAAGCGATTGACCCGACGAGCTTGCGGACTATTTTTTGCGGATAACGTTCGTCGCCATCTGCTCTAGTTATCAAGCTCGTCGCTGCTGGAGTTCCTGTCCCCGCCGATGTCGGTCGAGTGGTCGAGGTAAACGATGCCGTTGCTGCTGTGATCCCGCTGCCGTTAAACGTGTGCTGCGTGGTTGAGGCATTCCCGTATGAGAGGCTTGTGAAATATGTGGCTGCACCTAGCGTCAAGCTGTTCGTGCCTTGGGTCAATGCTTGCTGTGAGTTCAGATACACGATGTTGCCCTGAAGCAGCAAATTACCTGTGCTTCTGATCGCGCCTGTCACATCCAAGGAATAGCCAGCGGTAGGGGAAGTTGTTCCGATGCCAACCCTATTGTTTACGCTATCAACAAAAAACGTGTTGGTATCAACGGTGAAGTTTCCTGATACGCTGACGGGTTTGGTAAACGCAATGCTAGCCCCTGCGTTCAAGTTATTGAGCGCGGCGTTGTCGGCTAAAACAGTGTTAGTGACCTTTGTTGTTGGCATAGGGAGAAGAGATTAGGGGGTTCGTTACGAGCGCAAGACCGATGCGAAGTGATGCGCGCCTTCGGCTCCTGCGAGCAAGCCTCGTTCGAGAACTGTGTGAGATGGAATGGTGATCATTGTGCTAGTTGTATTTTTGGTGTTGGCATGGTAGTTATGATACTTTTCTAGCTCTCAAATATGATCCTGCTACTAGCGTTGGCGATGTTCCTGCTGTTGCTACGCGTTGAGAAAACTGGGCAGATAATACGCCTGATGCAGTAACGACTATTCTTCCAACTCTGTAACTCGCAGTTGATCCCCCACTGGTCAGATAATTAGCATCCAACGCAATACCTGCTTGCCTAGAATTAGGGTATGTTGTTGATGTTGTTGCTCCGTTTATGGCAACGTAAATTGCGCCACCTACCGACGATGCTGTGCCTGCAAAGTTTAATTTTTGATTGTTTCCTGCAGTTGTGTTGTTGCAGTTTACAATGATCAAACATTCAACGTCCCATGTCCCAACCTCAAGAGTCATTTGCAACGTAGCGGAAGTTTTCAGCGTGGTAGTATTCGCATCACCAGCTTCGTCAGTTGTTAGAGTGACTGAAATCATGCGCCCGCCGCGTGCGTCCACGTCATCACGAGTCATCAAACTCGTCGCCGCTGGCGTACCTGTTCCTGCCGATGTTGGGCGAGTCGTGCTGGTGAAAGCCGCAGTCCCTGTGACAGTCATGTTTGTTAGCGTCAGGTTAGGATCGAGCTTTGAGCTTGTGACGCTGCCATCGGAGGGAGTGACTTCCCCTACCTGAACGGTGTTAGTTGGCGAAATTACTACGGCTTTAGCACCGCTGGCAAGTGGATCTGTGAAGGTTATGTTACCACCGCTGACGCTGTAATCCACGCCTGACTCTTGCAGCACCCCATCAATCGCGACAATGAGTGCCGCTGGGTTTGTCAGGCTTCCTGCACCGCTGATGGCGAACACCGTTGTTGTGCCATCACCCGTTAGCGTTGTGCGGACTGGGTTAGACCAATCTGCTTTGAGGTCTAGGGCATCTTGGGTTGCAGTTGAAATGGGTTTGTCCAAGTCCGAGGTGTTGTCCACTTGGTCAAGACCAACCGTAACTTTATCAATCGCGTAGTTTCCCCAAACCTCATCTACGCCATTGTACATTAAAAACTCCCCGTCAACCACGCCTGAGATTCTGACGTTGTGTAGTTCATCCAGCTCGTAGCCGTTGTCCACCTTGACGTAGATTTTGCCTTGGCTGTTGTGCGCATACACAACAAATCCAACGATCACTGTGTGCTGCGGGGCTTGCGGTTTCACCTTGGTGAGCTGCCCAGCAGTCGTGGGAGACAAATACAGCACATCTCCATCAACCCAACTCTCTCCTTGCAGAGAACCAGTGGTGTTGATACCGCGAACCAATCCGCTAGTTGTGACAAAGCCTTCTTCGTTTACATTGATGTTCTCAGTTACTAAACCAAGCGTATCCACGCTGTTTGGATCATTGTTGGCTTGAGCCAATACCACGGCAAGTCTTTGTCCTTGCGCTCCACCCTCTGCCGTTGAGCGAATCCGAACAACTCTGTATTGCGACTCCAACAGGTTTGCTCCCGTTTTGTTGACGACCCGTGCAACGGATTCCTGACCGATCTGCAACGTCACGTTGCCACCTTTCAGTCCGAGGTTCAGTGTTCCATCGCTATCGTTCCAATTCAGCTCACCTACTCCAGCCGTAGCGGAAGTTACTGTGGTATCGAACTGCACTGTGTCAGTGGTCGTAGTTCCATCTACCGTTACGTCTGATCCGAATGACCCAGTTCCGCCAATCGTTAAGTCGCCAGTTCCGTCAATGTTTCCATTACCACTTAGACTGGCACTTGTCGTCGGTGTGCCAACCGAAATGGAAGTAGCCGTAACAACAGCAGACTCGTCCGTGGTAGACGTTACGGAGAAGCTGTCTGCGGTTGAAGCACTTGTGTTTCCACTGGTATCCGTAAGCGTCCACGTCCCATTGTCCTGAACGTCTAAGACTCCTCCAGCTCCTACTGAACCAACGGTTAAAGTGTTGATCCACAAGTCACACGTTCCGTCACTGGTTGTGTTGGAAGTAACTGCATCCGTAATGTCGCTAGTCAGAGCGAGCGTTCCGCTTGCATCGGGGAACTGAATTTCCCGAACGCCTGTGAGGTTGTCCACTCGGATCGACGCTTCCGCAGTGCTAGATCTCTGCATGTAGATTTCCGCTATCGCAGTTCCGTCTAGTCTGTTTCCATACGAAGAAAAGGCGGCTACTCCATCTTTCCCCGACACTCCAACTTGCAAATAGGAAGAAGAGGCGGTTACGATCGATATGCTCTCCAATGTGCCTTCTGCTGTCGATTTGAGAACCTTTCCACCGTTTGATGCAGTGATCGGGCTTGCATCCGTAATATCGGCTGAAACATGCGTGTGGACGATTGCAGCGTAAACCGTGTCAAAGTAGGACTTCAGCGTGGATTTTACCGATGACCACAAAGTGTGCTTCGGTGCGTTCGATGCGGCACTGTCGAAGATTGCTACCCTATCGTTATCGACAGGGGTGGCTTTTGCCGTGGAAAACTTTGATGTAAGTCCAGCGGCAGTTGGGACACGCTCATCCGTTCCTTGGGCTGCGGTAGCAAAGTCTGTTGTCTCTGCATAGGCTGCCGTCCCCAATCCAAGACTTACTCCAGTTGCTGCTGGATCATCTTCAATGGCAGCATTAACTAGTTCATTAGTAATCGTAATAGGATTGCCATCGGTATACGTTAGAGTCAGTTCCCAGTTTTCTTGAGTCACTTCAAGATCCCAGTTACTTTCGGTAACGGTTAGAATGTGCCGTGGCGTAGTTGTAGTTTCGGATGGCATTAGATATACGTTACGTTGTCTTCTACTTTGACTGATCCCGCGATCAGCCTATCCTTGAGTGATGGACTTGTGCGAATCCGAAAGACGTCCCAGTAATAGGT
>JACCDG011512446.1_pt1 | contig 60142 bp, 108 predicted proteins | sample 7442471 | NCBI WGS metagenome assembly JACCDG01 (sample SAMN15323444, study PRJNA562643) | freshwater metagenome | isolation source: river surface water | place: USA:Blue River Watershed | collected 2017-08-17 | reverse complement strand
TGTAATGCCTAGATTTTAATTATGCAAGTGGTTGGTTGAAATTATAGTTTCATGGTGTTTTTTTTGGGGTTGTTTGTTTTTTTTGGTTTAAATTGGTAAAAGTGAAACTTGTTTTGGAACTTGTTTGGAACTTTCTTAATCTGAAAATCAAAGTTTTAAGCTGTTTTTTGAAACTAAATGTGGGAAATGTTTGGGAAGTTTAGGAGTAATTTTTAAAATACTTAAAAAAACACCCTTTTTTTATCCCTTTAATCAAGTGTTTTAATGGGTGCTTAAAAATCAAAAAAAAATATAAAATTTTAGAATAAAAATCTTTGTTAAGTATTGATTTTACTACACTTTTCATTATAAAAAATTTTGTTCATCCAAAAAAAGTGAAAAAACATCAAAAAAGCCTAAAAATGATTAAAAAACACGACAAGATTAAATCTATAGTATTTTTAATTTTAATAGATTTTTCTTATAGTATCTTATTTTATTGGGGTTAACAAAGTTTTTTTTATTTGATAAAAAATTGATAAATTTTTATTTTAAATCATCTTAATCTTTGTTAAGTATTGATTTTATTAGTTCTAACAAGATTTTTTTTTATTTTATCATGAATTTTTATTTAAAAAAACAAAATAAAAGAATAAGAAAAACTTATCGTAATAAAAATAATAATAGAAAAAAAATATTAAAAAATATTAATAATAATAATTTGTATCTTAAATAATATTTTATATATTTGCTATGAACTTTAAAACAAATAAAAAATCATGTTTGAATTAACAACTGAATGTGGCTTAAAAATATTAGCCGAATATAAGGATGGACTAGGATGGTTTGACTTATGTGGATATAAACTCAAATATAATATTTGGGTTAGTATAGAAGAAATTAATTAAAAAAAAATAAAAACAGCTAGTTATTAGGGAGAAGTGGCAAGGTTTGCTGTTAGCCTTGCTTTTTTTAAAATTTAACTTATATAAAAATGAAAAACATACACGTATTACCAACAGAGAAATCAAGTAGGTTCTATAAATGTATTGATAATGAATTATCATTTACTTATATAGAATTTAAGCAAACTAATAATTTTAGGAATAACCAAAACATCTACATCACTTCTGATGAAAAATTTGTTAGAGATGAATATGTTACTGATGGGATTGAAGTAATTAAAGCAAATCCAAAATTAGTAAATGCTCAGGGTTTAGTTGATAGAAGAGATTGGAAAAAAATCATCTTAACAACAGACCAAGACTTAATCAAAGATGGTGTACAAGCTATTGATGATGAGTTTTTAGAATGGTTTGTGAAGCACCCAAGTTGTGAGTTTGTTGAGGTTGATAAAGAAGAAGATGAACTTGTTTCTCCAAAAAATCCAAAAATAAGATTTAATTACTTACAAGACCCTCCAAGTTTTATATCTGCAGAATCTTTGAACAATATGATTTTAACTTATAAATACAAAATCATTATTCCACAAGAAGAACCTAAACAAGAAACACTTGAAGAAGCTTGTAAGAGAATAAAAAATGAATTAGATTATTCTGAATTTGATTATACTTCTTTTAAACTCGGTGCTAAATGGCAACAAGAACAAGACAAGAATAAGTATAGTGAGGAAGAAATGTTAGATTTTTCTGAATAGGTTTCACATAATGATTGGGTTTATTTACCAAGCAAAGGTTATTGGGTAAATGAAGAACAAGAAGAATTAGAAGAAAATTTTACCACAAAAGAATTATTTGAACAATTTAAAAACAAATAAGATATGACAGTAATACAAGAATTGATTTCAGAGTTTGAGGAAATAAAAAAAACTAAATGCAAAACACTTCAAGAGGTTATATTCTTTGATGGAGTTCTAGCAATTATAGAAGGTAAATATCTCAAAAAAGAACAAGAACAAGAAAAGAATAAGTATAGTGAGGAAGACATGGTTGTTTTTGGAAATAAAATGCAATTAGTTAGCGATGTAGATTTTGATGGTAATATCAAATTTGCATTTGACCCAAGTCAAGCTATCAAACAATTTAAAAACAAATAACTGTTTTAAAAAAAATAAGATATGAAAAATTTTTTATTAATAATGCTATTAGTATTTGGACTTCTTTTTTTAGGAATACATTATGAACAAAGCAGAGACCCTTATGAAGAAGGTATGCACTTAAATTATTCAATAAAATGTGAAAATGGTTTTGTTTATAAGCAAATTGACAGAGGCACAATACAAGTATTAAATTCAGATGGCACACCTCTCAAATGTGGAGAAAAAATATATTAATTTAAAAACAAATAAGACATGAAATACAAAGGAACAATAGTAAGTGGAGATTTAGAAGAAAATACAGTTACAATAGAAATGGACAAACCAATAATTTTAAAAGCTGGAGAATATGTAGTTATTCCAATTGAAGAATTTAAGCAACAGATTATTGAAGCAGTTGATGAAACTAATCGAAAATGGAGAAGCGAAAACGCAGAGGTTTTATTGAGTGGAAAACAATACTACAACAAAACATTTATAGAATAATATATGTCTTTAAAATCAGAAACTTTAGAAGCAATTAGACAAAACACTCAAACTTTATTAAAGGGGTATGAACGTGGAGAAATATCAAAAGATGAAATTTTAGAGTTAAGGCAACAAGCAATAGATGATGAGGAATACGAAGTAGCTATTTCTATAAAAGAAGTGCTTGATTATATAGGTGTCAAACAATTTAAAAAGAAACTACTATGAAAGAACAAAAAAATACCATATTACAAATGGTGCTACGAAAAGTTTATTCTGGTAGGATATATAACTAATTAAAAAAAACAATCATGAGAATATTTTTACAATCGTTCTTTCAAGTCGGTTTGGTGGCTGTAAGCACAATATTAATTACAAAAGGATATATTGCAGGTATATTTATTGTAAGCTTCTTAATTAGCCTTCTTTGGGCGTTTAATGTAAGTAGAGTTGCAATGTCAACTTTAAATCAAAAAATCACTTATGCTTTTGGTGCTGGTTGCGGTTCAGTTGTAGGGGTTTTAATCTTAAAAGCATTTAATTTCTAATTAAAACATAAAACATCTTAAATAATATTTTTTATTTTAAATAATATTTTATAATTTTGACTTGAACTTTAAAACCAAGAACATGAAAAAATCACAAAAAATCTATAATGCAATTATTATTGCGGTAGCTTGTTATTTTTTAGGTAGAATTTTAGTAGCTATTATTTTAAAAGTATGATAGCAGAAATTATAAATACCGATGGAGAAGTAATATCTTCAACTGAACAAGATTTCTACATTAAGCTTTTAGATAATGTTCCAGAAGAAGATTTAAACGATTACTTCTTAAAAAGAAAGATATTAAACAAAGTAAGGTTAAACCATAAACAAACAAATGGTAGTAACGGACTTTCAATAATACAATTAAGAAGTTTGTTTTCTTTGGAAGAAATAGAAAAAGCACTACAACAATTACAAGAAAAAAAACAAATAACCAAAAGAGAAGGAATTAATCAAGAACTATATTTTTTAAACAAGAAAATTAAATAATGAAAAACATTCACGTATTGCCAACAGATAATTCAAGTAAATTATCTTATAATAAAGATGGTGTATTAGAATTACATAGACTTCAATGGAGAAAGAATACTCAAAACATCAACATCACTTCTGATGAAGAAATTAAAAATGGTTATGCTTTTCACTTAAAAACACAAGAAGTTTTAAAAGTGAAAGGTGTTGGAGAAAAATCAAAAGAGATATTTCACTCTAAAGGATTTAGTTATTCAAAAGATTGCAGAAAAATAATTTTAACAACAGACCAAAACTTAATCAAAGATGGTGTACAAGCTATTGATGATGAGTTTTTAGAATGGTTTGTTAAGAATCCAAGTTGTTATATTGCAACATTGAAAAAAGAACAGGATTATACTGTACCATATCCAAAAATGAGATTTGTTAAACCATACAAAATCATCATTCCAAAAGAAGAACCTAAACAACACAGTAAATATTTGTCTTGTTGTAGAAGCAAAGAAGAATGTCATTGCAAAGAAGAACCTAAACAAGATATGTCTGCAAGACTTCAAAACTGTTTAAAAAAATTCAACTTGTCGATTGAAGAAGCTTTAGAATTAGAGGATTGGAAACTTGAAAATATTGGCTTTAGTAACAAAACTATTATTGAGTTACGAAATTTAAAACTTAAACAATTAACAACCGAAGAAATTACTGAATTAGTCTTTTCAAAAAAACAAGAAACACTTGAAGAAGTTGCTGAAAGAGAAACTACATTTCCAAAAATGTGTTATCCAAATACAGCAAGTGAAAGAATAGCTAAAAATGCTTTTATTAATGGCGCTAAATGGCAACAAGAACAAATATTAGATTTTCTTTATGAAGAAATAACAGAGCGTAGAGATTATTCCGCACCCAAAATGTGTGAGAAAGTTATAGAATTTATTGAAAAATTTAAAAAGAAATAAGATATGATTGAAATAATTTTTGTATTAATTTTTATTGCAGTATTAATAAAAGAATTTAAAAAGAAATAAGATATGAAACAATGGTTAGAAATTTTACCGTTATTTTTAGTTAGATGGTTAATAAGTTTTGATGGGTTAGAATTAGTTTTAAAATTTAAAACGAAATAAAAAATGATTTGGCTACTCTACACCGCTCAATTAATTAGCACTATTATTACAATGGTATATTACCATTAATTATATAAATTTAGAAACAACAATAAATATTAATAATTAACAACAAAAAAATGGATTTATCAACTTACAAATTTCCAGAAGTAACAAAATTAGATTTAGTATTTCCAACTTTTAACACACCAAAAGAACTTGTTGAAGAAGCAGAAAAAAGAAACCCAAAAAAAGGAATGGAAAAGTTTAGGGAGCTATTTTTTTCTGGAGGGGAAATTGAACTAAAAAAAGATGTTGAAGGAACTTGGAAAAAAAACGCATACATGTACGCTCGTGCATTGATGGGTTCTTGGTCGCCAAAACACGAACATAAAGAATTAGTTGTCGGAATGATTTTTGAGGAATGTTTAATTTTATAGCATTATAAAACAACAAAAATAAATATTAATAATTAAAACAAAAACATGTCAAATAAAATTTTAGAAAATTGGAAAACTATTGAAGAAATAGAAAATCAAGTAAAAGAGAAAACAGGCGACCCCAAAGCTGGATTTAACGCTACTACGTTTTGGTTTGGTGGCGATGGTAGACACTTAATGATTCCTTGTTTGTATCGTGGAAAAAAAGGTAAAAAAGGGCAAGAGGATTTTACATCTTCTTACAAAGAAATGATGGTTTCTGCAAAATTTTGCCCTTTTAGCGGAAAACCTCTTTATGATGATTCTAACGAAAACAATAACAATTAACAACAAAAAACATGTTAAATAAAATATTCGTATTCGTATTGGATTTTATCATTAATAGGTTTGATGATTACAATAAAGATTTTATAACAAATAAAGGATTTTAAACAAAAAAATAAAGAATAATGAGAAGCATTAAAGAACTTTTACAAGTAATGTTGGATAAGCAAGATAGCTTTTATTATGGATTATGTAATTGGGCAGATGATTTAATTTCAATAAAAATAATTACTTATGACGAATGGGTTTATTTAAAAGACTATATTAAAGATAATAGACCAAGTAAATGGTCAAGTTTAGATGCTTTTCTGCATAGTAATACAGGTATGTATTGGCGTTCAAAAAACATAAAACCACGCATAAAGTGGATAAAAAAACACATTAAATTAAACTCTTAACTTTTAAATAAAAATATGATACTTAAAAGACCAATTATTTTTTTCGATTTGGAAACAACTGGAGTTGATGTTTCTACCGATAGGATAGTCGAAATTGCTTGTATTAAAATTGATGTTGATGGAACAAAGACCGAAAAACATTCACTCATAAACCCAACAATACCAATTCCAAAAGAAGCAAGCGATGTTCATGGTATTACGGATGACAAAGTGCAAGATAAGCCTAGATTCATTGAGTTATCAAAATCATTATATGCTTTCTTTTATGGTTGCGACATAGCTGGTTTTAATTCCGATAACTTTGATATACCATTGTTGGTTCAAGAATTTTCAAGATGTAATATTGTTTTTGGCGATTGGGAACTAAATACTGTTGATGTTTATAGAATAGAAAAGCTACTTCGACCAAGTAAGCTTTCAGATGTTTATAAAAGATATACTGGAAAGGAACTTGAAGATGCCCACTCTGCTCTAGCTGATGTAAATGCAACGCTTGAAATATTATTCCACCAGTACGATGGTAAAGATGAAATTACTCCAGAACAAATGGAAGATTTCTACCGATTGAAAAAACGATATGATTTGTGTAATAAATTGTATTTAGATGAAAACGGAAATGTTTGCTGGACTTTCGGAAAAAACGTAAACAAACCTATCCAAAATGACATGAAGTATGTTAGTTGGGTGTTGCAACAAAATACATTTTCTCAAGAAACAAAATCAAAAATTAATGAATATTTAAAATCGTTAAATTAAGCATGGATAAGGGAACAAAAAAAACAGACCAAGAATCAAAAAAAAATGAAGCTATTGCTAAAATCAATACTGAATGTGTAAAAAACATAGATGCTATAAAACAAGAGCATACTGACATGAAAATAGCTTTAGAAACAGCGTTAAACTTCATTATTCCAGAGCAATTAAGAAAAATAATCGAAAACACGTTAAAAACATTAAAATAATGTAAATTATTATCTATAATATTTTGTATTTTAAATAATAATAATTAATTTTGAAGATAACTTTATAAAAACAAAAAAGAAATGAAAGAAATTTGCAGTTTTTTTAAAAAACTATTTGGTTGTAAATTACAAAAAAAAGAACAATCAATAAATAACATTAATGTAATTCATGAGGAAGTTACAGGTAAACAAAAAAAAGAATTGGTAATTAATCCAAGACTAACGACTTCTATGCTTCGCCATTATTTAATCAATAATGGAATATTAGATGTAAATGAAATGTCTAGAAAAGAAAAACAATTTTATGCTAAAAAGATTTATTTTTTAAGATATAAAAGAGGTATGAATATTTCTTTTGATAAATCAACTAAAACTTATAAATATTCTAAATATGGCGTCTAAAACAACAACAATATCATTTGACATGCTCTCTGAAGTTTCTGAATATTTATTCAAACACCAAAACCAAAAAAAATATTCTGAAATTCAAACCAAAGTAGCTGATTTTTTAGTTAAAAACGGAACTAAAAAGTTTTTACAAATTTATAATGAAATTATAAAAACAAACGACTACATAAAAGCATTAGACACCTTTAAAATTTAATAATTATGCCAATAATAGAAAAAAAAGTAACAAAGCTATATCAGATATTAGCCGAACGTGGAATGTCGCAAAAAGAACTATACGAATTGATTATTAAGGAGAACGATGGTAATAAAGTTTCGATGTATATTTTGAATGAAATGATTAACGGAAAAAGAACTAATTACCATATCAATACCGCAATATTAATTGCAAATGCTTTAGATGTTCCAATTGATGATATTGTAGATTAATATGGAGTTTATAAGTTTTATAAAAGGCTTACAAAAGAAAGGTAAAATTTATCAAGATGTATGGATGTCAATTCTATTTAGATTAGAAGAAAAAGACACCATAGAACTTCATAGAAGGTTGGATTTATCAAAATCTAAATACTACCGAATTATTTCTTTTGGAATCAAGTTATGGAACGAGAAAATCCCACACACAACTATTGAACTTAATTACGGAAAATTATCTATTTTAAAAACCGAAACCATAAAACAAGTTAAACCCAAAGCAGAGAAAAAAGCGAAAAGTGAACCAAAATTAATCGAAGCAGAAATTAACATGGAAGAAGTTTATGAAAGTATAATTTCTTACCTTAATCAAAAAGCTGGAACTGGTTACAAATCGCAAACAACTTCTTATAGAGGTTTTATAAATGCAAGGTTAAAAGCAGGTTATAAAATTGAAGATTTTTACAAAGTAATTGATAATAAATCAAACGAGTGGATTGGAACGGATTTTCAAAAATTCTTACGACCAGAAACTCTTTTTGGAAACAAATTTGAGAGTTATTTAAACCAAATATCAAAGAAAACAAAACAAGAAATAGCTTATGAACAAGTTAGTGAAGCAACAAAACTCGGTTGGAATACAAGTAATTAATCCACAGCAAATAAGAAATGTAAGTACAAGCCAAGTTAGTATTTACAACGCAAGCCTAGTCAATAAAAAATTTAAGGAATATTCTACGGAAAAAGACCTTCTTTTGATGAACGCTTTAATAACTAAATGGGCAAAATACATTGGTGCAAAACAACCAGAAGCACTAGACCTAAATACTATTGCAAATTACATTAGAGAGAGTTTTCCTAACTTCAACGATGTTGATTTAAACGAAATGATTAATCTATTGGTAAATGGTAGATTAGAAACCGATGCCGAAGCTTATGGTAGCTTGAGTATTATGTATTGCTCAAAAGTGCTTCATTCTTATCAAGACTATAAATTCAAAGTCCTTTTTAGAGTTCGTGAAGAATTACAAAAAATGGAAAACGAAAAGCCAAAAGTTATAAATAAAGAGGAAAGATTAAAAAACTTTAAAGACTTGATTGTTCATGCTAAAGAAACCACTAAAACTGAAACCTACGTTGATGCTGGAGATGTAATTTATGGATTCATTAGAAAAAATAAATTAATGTCGATTCCAAAAGAAATGTCAGATAGTGCAATAGAGTATGGTAAAAAAAGGTTTTCCGATGAAAAAAAGAAAAAGTACATGGAAGCAACCATTAAGCACCATAGCTATAAAACCCTTTCTGATTTAAACTTTGAGGAAGAAGATAAGGTAAAAAAATATGCTAGAGAATACGTTGTAAACATTTGGCTTAAAGAATTTGATGTTAGTAAAATTATTGAAAAAATAACCTACTCAATGATTGATTATTAATTAAAATATTTTATATTTGAAATAATAATTTATATTTTATTATGATAGAAAGCGGAAAAGTAATAAATATTATAAAATCTAATGATTGGACTACTCAAATTGTTATTCGTAAAAAATGGAATAACAGTTATTTGCCTATTTGCTTTTCGGCTTATGATGAACAAAAAAGACTTATTAATCAAATTGGATTAGAAGTGGGAGATGTTGTTAAAATAAAATATCATTTGTATTCTAAAAAATTTAATGAAAAATACTATACAACAGCACAAATTGACTTAATTAAAATAACTCAAAAGAAAAGTCCGCAATTAATAGTGGATTTAGAAACTGGAGAATTATTGTAAAACCAAAAAAAAGAAACATTTATAATGGATAAAAAAATAAAAGTTGGCTCTGACTTTAGTGGAGTAGGTGCTTTTGACCAAGCTTTGATTCGTTTAAATATTGATTACGAAACTATTTTTGCTTGTGATATGGATAAATATGCAAGACAAACATTTATTCATAATTACGGAGAGCCAAAATATTACCCAAAAAATGTTTATGATAGAGAAATACCAAAAAAAAGTTTAGATATTTATATGACATCTCCTCCTTGTCAAGCATTTAGTTTAGCTGGTAAAAGGAAAGGAGAAGATGATAAAAGAGGAATTTTGTTTTATAATTCTCACGAATTTATACAAAAAAACAAACCAAGATTTTTTATATTTGAAAATGTAAAAGGATTATTGAGCGATGATAAAGGAAAAACTTTTCAAAGGTGGATTGATTATTTAGCTGGAAAATCAGTTAATGGCAATCCTACTATATTTCCTCACGATGAAAGTGTGCCTTACCATGTTTATTACCAAGTTTTAAACGCTAAAAACTACGGTATTCCACAAAATAGAGAGAGAGTTTTTATAATAGGGATAAGAGATGACCAAGATAATTTTTTTTCATTTCCTAAACCATTTTATTTAGTAAAAAGATTGAAAGACATTCTTGAACAAGAGGTTGATGAAAAATATTTTTTAAGTGATACTTTATTAACTTGGATAAACAAACATAGAGAAAAAAGAGATTCTTCTAACAAATATCCTTTAGAAGAAAACGATATCTCTGGTTGTATGACCGCAAGATATGGTAAAAATGGAGCAGAGGACCCGTATGTAAAACAAGAAGTTATTATTCACGACATACCGGAAATTGTTAGCGTTAGAAAAACTGAAGTAAATATAAAAAAACTAAATAATAGTCAACAAGAAAAATTTGATAAATTAAATGTTGATGAAAATATTAGTGGTTGTTTAACTGAAGCTATTGGTAGAGCTGGTTCTTCTGATGAATATATCTCAATGGTTAAAAGAAACGCTTTATTAACTGGAAGAATTAGAAGATTAACACCGAGAGAGTGTTTTAGATTAATGGATTTTCCTGATACTTTTGATTTTTCAGTTGTATCAAATAGTCAAGCCTATAAACAAGCAGGAAATTCAATTGTTGTGAATGTACTTTGTGAAATTATTAAAAAAATAAATTTATAAAATGAAAAATCAAGAAATTAAATTAGTAGTCGCAATACCGACTATCAATAGAGCAGACTTGCTCAATGAAGCACTTGCAAAATACTTTGAGGATTTTAAAAATACTCATATTGCAATTTGCGATAATGGAAACCAAGACATTATTACTCGTGAAGAAAACTTCATGATTTATAGACCCCAAGAAAATTTAGGAGTTGCAAAAAGTTGGAATATGCTTATGGACTATTCTGATAAGATAGGAGCAACCCATGTACTAATTCTGAATGACGATATTTATTTAGGCAAAAATGAAACCGATTTGGCTTTGTTGATAAAAAACAATTTAGATGCCGACTTCATAAATTCATTTCATAATTGGTGCAGTTACATTTTAAGAGTAGATATTTGGAAAAAAGCAGGAATGTTTGACGAGGAATTTTTCCCAGCATATTTCGAAGATAACAGCTTTGACTATAAAATGACTTTAATTGGAGCAAAGAAAACATGGACTTCTTTTTTAGACCCTATTGTGTATCGTAATTCAATGACTATTGCCAAAGACCCAGCTTTAAATCAAAAGTTCATGCAAAACAAACAAATGTATATTGAAATGTGGGGAGGTTTGCCTACTGAAGAAAAATATTTAACTAAATTCAATAAATAAAATGCTAACTAAAAAATCAAAAAAAGCTGAAAATTTAGAAGAACTAAAAACAGCACCAGAAAGAACTCATGTAGTAAGAGGTTACACTTGGATTGAATATATGTCAATATTGAGTGGTTATTACTTATTTAAGTACAAAGATAAAGAAGTTTTTAAATTTGAATTGTTTTGGAGTGGAGTTAATCCATACGATGTTTTAGATTGTAAAAAAGGTTTTCATTGTCAAACAACACCAAAAAATTAAATACAATGAACGATTTAACACCATATCAAATGCAGTATTATACTACCGACACCGCAACAAATAAAAGTAAAAAATTTATCAAAATGGTAAAAGATAATTACATTCATCATACAGCAATTATTGGGGAAAATGTAAAGATTGGCAAAGGAAACAAAGTAGGTGCTTATGTAGTAATACAGGGTAAAACAAATATTGGCGACAATAATGCTTTTGAGCCTTTTTGTTCCATTGGAAGTGAACCAGAGCATAAAGATTTTTTTGGTAAAAAAAATAAAGGACTTTTTATCGGTAACAACAATATTTTTAAAGAATATGTAACAATTAATGCAGGCTGTTTTGTACCTACAAAAATAGGTAATAATATTGTTATGTTAAGAGGTTCTCATATTGGTCATGACAGCCAAATAAATGACAATTGCACCATTAGCTGTAATGTACTTATTGGCGGTCATTCTTTGCTCGGAGTTGGAGTAAATATGGGATTAGGAAGTATTTGCCACCAATATTCTAAAATAGGCTCTTATGCAATGATAGGTATGGGTTCTATTGTTACTAAAAAAGTAAACGTGCAATGCTTCGGAACTTATGTTGGAAACCCAGCTAAATACATAAAGGAAAACGACTACCAAAAACAAAAATGGAGTTACGAAATGGTTTTGGATATTTGTGCCGAATTTGAAAAAATGATTGATAACTTGGATAAAAAATAAAAGCTATGACACTAAAACAAAAATTTAGCAGAATATTGCCTTGGTATTCAGAAAAAGACAATTCAAATAAATCAAATGAATGCGAAAAAATAGCAGATGACTATGCTATTGAGTTTTTAGATTTCGCTAAAAATGAAACCGATTTTGACCATTGGGCAACAAAATTTGACTACAAAGGAATGCTTTATACTTCAAAAGAACTATTAGAAATATTTAAAAAGGAAAAAGGTTATGAATAACCCATGCACTAACCACAATTACTTTTCAACCGAATTTAGGTTGACTGTTTCAATGCCTTGTTTCGGAAGAAAAATAGGTACTATAAGAGCAATTGAATGTATTGCAAACCAAACGGAAAACGATTGGGAAGCACTTGTTACTGGAGATGGTTGTCCTATTATGCAAGACTTTATAGATAGTAATTATTTTGCTGATATTGTAAAGCATTGCGAAGCAAAAGGAAACCAACTTATAATAACAAACAACAAGATTAATCAAGGAGGTCATGGTTACTTCATAACCAATGAAAACATTATAATTGCTAGAGGTAAATATTTTACGTTTTTTGCCAACGATGATATTATTTTACCAAACCATTTTGAAAACTATTTGTCGGCTATTGAAAATACCGATTACGACTTCATGTACTTCGATAGTTATGTAGCACCTAGACGAGCAAATAGGATAGCACAACTGCAATATGGAATGATTGGACATAGCGAATTAATCATTAGAACCGAGTTTTTAAAAACAATGCCGACCCATAATGAACACTATGGACACGATTGGTCGTTAATAGAAGCAATGGCTAAATCAGGAACACACGCCAAAGCAATAAACCACCCACCTACTTATCATGTAATGAGCTTATCTGATAATAGGGAGCAAGGAATAGATTAATTTAATTAAAAAATAAATATTATTAAAAATAATAAAAAATATTTTAAATAATATTTTGTATTTAAAATAATATTTTATAATTTTGACCAGAACTTTAAAAAAAACACACATGAAAAAAGCATTTTATTTTATGTTAGGAATTGCATTAATAATCCTAACTTCCGCAACAACAGTAAGCGTAATGACTGTTAAACCAGCTACGCCAAAACATTTTATTGTAAAACGTTTTTACGATACAGAAAAACAATCTTCTTTTATAGGAAATATGATGAAAAAAGGATGGATTTTAAAATCTCAATCTTTAGCAGGAGGAGATAGTTATATATATGGAATAGTAGTAATGGAAAAATATTAAATTTTTAAAAATGAAAGTAGTACACAGCCAAAAGACTAAAAAAGCAGACAAGGTTGGAAATATCCTTTTTTATGGGGATTTTAATTGCACAACTGGTTTCGGTAACGTATCGAAACAACTAATTGATAACTGGAGCAAAAATAAAAACTTCAACATTGTAGTATTAGCTATCAATGATTTATCGGAAAAACCATATAACTATAAACCAAATGTGTTTGTTATTCCTTGTTTGGTAGCCGATGAAAAAAAAGATACTTACGCAAGACTAGAGTTGCTTAAAACTTTGTATTCGGAAAATTACGATGTGTTTTTTGCACTAAACGATATTGAGGTGCTTAATTCTATAACCGAGCATTTGTCAAACGTAAAAAAAGAACGTGCAAAAGCTAACAAAAAGAAAACCAAGTATGTTTTATATACTCCAATAGACAGCGAGCCAAGACCAAGCGATTGTGAAGTACTAAATTTATTTGACGAAGTAATTACTTACACCGAGTATGGCAAAGCAACTTTAAAACCACTTATTTCCGAAAGCCAATGGAAAAAAATAAAAGTTATTCCACATGGAATAGATACCGAAGTGTTTTACCCTATACCTTATGAACTTCAAAAACGTGAAACCAAAGAACAGCTTTTCGGAAAAAGTGATGTTTTTGTGTTTGGTAGCGTTAATCGTAATTCGGCTAGAAAGGATTTAGCAACCCTTATGATAGGTTTTGCTATGTTCAAGCATACAAGTCAAGCTAATGCCGTTTTGTACTTACATTGTAACCCAAAAGACAAAATGGGTATTGATTGTTTTAGATTATCTGAAAGACTAGGTTTGGATGTTGGAACGGATATATTTTTCCCAAAAGATTTTAATGAAAATAATGGTATTTCCGAATCAGAATTAAATAAAATTTATAATACTTTTGATTGCTTCATTACAACTACAACAGCAGAAGGTTGGGGGTTAAGCATTGTTGAAGCAATGGCTACTAAAAAGCTAGTTGTTGCACCAAGACATACCTCTATACAAGAAATTACCGATAATGGGAATAATGCTTTCTTATTCAAATTTATACAAAGAGCTGTTTTTGTAAATGACTTTGAAAAAATAAGGTTTATTTCTAATCCAGATGAAGTGGCTCAAGTTTGCGGAATTGTTTACAATATGCAAAATGAAGAACAAGAAGTTCAAGAACAAGTTAACACTATTATCGATAACGCATACAACCACGTTACAAAGTGGAAATGGAAAGATATTGCCAAGAAGTTTGAACAAATAATTTTAAAACTAATATAATATGTCAAAAAAAATGAGTTCTATTTTTAGGTTAATAGTTAGATTAATAGCTATAGCGGTAATTATTTTTGGTTTTTATGCTTTATTTGTTCTTTTTTTTATAGAAGCAAATAAAATCAAACAAGAAAAAGAAATTTTTATAGTTATAGAAAAATCAAAAAAATTAGAAATGGATAGGTGCGAATATAAATTAGAAAATTCAGAAGGTAAAATAATAATTTACAACGAAAAATTTGATAATTACAAATTAGGAGATACAATTAAATTTTAAAAACAAACAAAAAAAACAAATTTAAAAACCCGATTGCAAGGTTAAGTGCTAAAATTAAAAATGAAAAAAAATGTAGTATTATTAGTTGTTTTATTTTTACATGTTTTATTTTATTCATGTTCTGATTCTGGAACAAGCGAAGATGTTCCATGTGTACCGATAACTTGTTTAAACAACGGAATTTCAAACGATAATTGTGGTTGTGATTGTCCTCAAGGTTATGTTGGTTCAAATTGTTCCACAGTAGTAACTCCATCAAAAGTTATTGTTACAAAAGTAGTTGTAAAATCTTTTGATAATTTAAACTCTAATGGAATTGGTCATGATTTGTTTAATGGGGCAGATATTTACATTAAAATTAATGTTGGTAATCAAGTTATATATGACCACCCAACTTTTTTTACAAATGCTGTAGGGGGGTTAAATACAAATTATATTTTCACAGTTAATCCAAATTTACAAATAACAAGTGTTAATACACCACTTATAGTTTCATTATGGGATTATGATTTAGGAGATACTCCTTCAGATGCAGACGACTATATGGCTTCTGGTGCTTTTTTTCCTTTTAACGGAAACAATTTTCCGCCTTCAATAATAGTTACAGACCCAAGTAGCGGAACTAAATTTGAAGTGTTTTTATCTTATCAATGGTAAATAAAAGAAAAAAAAATAAAAATAAACCAAGAAACCGATGGCAAGGAGAGTGCTACAACTATTATGATGAATCCAAATAACATTCAAAAAGTAGAAATAGACCAAGAAAACAAAAAAATGTATATCTATTATATGCAAGATAATTCACATTTAATGAGTAATCCACCACCTCCACCAAGTTATTATAGGGAAATTTATTCTTTTGATAAATTATATTTTATTGAAAAAGAATATGCAAAAGTTGAAAGGTCTTTTGAAAAAATAACTTATAAAAAAGACGAACAACTAAAATTTGTGCCTTATCACACAATTTGTACTACTTGTAAAAATGGAGGGGTATGTGGTTGTACATTAGCACATACTTTAGTAACAAATTATAAATAAACCAAAAAACCGATTGCAAGGATAAGTGCTATAAATTTTATGGAATTATTTGATTTTGGTCAAGCTATAAAATGCTTGAAAGAAGGTAAAAAATTATCAAGAATAGGATGGAACGGAAGCGGAATGTATGCTTACTATGTACCAGCTAATTCATATCCACCAACAACTGAAATTGCTAAAAAAGAATTTGGAGAAAAATTAGTACCATATAGACCATATTTAGCTTTAAAAACCGCACAAAATGATATTGCTACATGGAATCCGAGTACTTCTGATTGTTTAGCAGAAGATTGGTTTGTTGTAGAATAGATTATTAATTAACCAAGAAACCGATTGCAAGGTAAAGTGCTAAATAGATTATGTCAAAACAAGTTTACACAATTATCATTGAAGATAAAGATGGTGTTAAAAAAATGACCAGAAGAAATGATGGTTTTAGTGCAATTGAACTTTTAGGTCTTTTAGAGTTAGCACAACAAGATATTCTAATACAAATGAAAGGATTACAAGAAGATGGAATTGATATCGTAAAAAGAGAAGTAGTAGAAGATTAATAAAATACCCACCAATTAGGTGGGTATTTTTTTTGGCTAAAAGCGTAATTATTTTTTTACTGCTTTGTAAACCAAGAAAGCTAACATACTGATAGTCAATGTGTTATGTACATTAACGCCTCCAAGCCAGTTAGCACTTTTGATGTCGAAAAATCCTGCACCCATGATTAATTTTTTTTAAGTTAATAAATATTTATTGCAACAAATGTAGCAAAAAAATATTAAATGCCTAATTTTGTTTAAAATATAAAACTTATTATAAATAATATGATTTTTATGTTTCAATAGAATTTTATACATTTGAAAAAAAATAGTGAACTTTCATGAAAAAAGATACAATTACTGAAGAAAAAGCAAAACAAACTCCAGCAGGAGGTGTTTTGGTTGGTAAAAGAGAAGGTCAAACAATAATTCACGATAAAGGAACAGAAGGCGGTTATTTTGTAGGGAAACTACATAAAGAAGGTGGAATAGAGGGTATTAATAAATCTACTGGACAGCCAATTGAAGTTCAAGGTGGAGAAGTTATTATTACCGCACCAGCAGTTGCCGACCAAACCAAAAGAGAATTTGAAGGGGAAATGCTAACCAATAGAGAAATCTTATCTAGAATCAACGAAAGAGGTGGTGGAGTTTCTTTAGAAAATGGTGGAGAAATTTATTTTAATGGTAGTTCCTACAATTATGGAGGTAAAACCATGACCGATTATGAAATTATGCAAAGCATGAACAATTGTGGTTGTGAGCATGAATATAAAGGCGGTGGTAATTTAGACCCTTACAAAAGTAAAATTGCTGATTTAAAAAGAGAAAATAAGAGTACATATCCAAAAGTACCAACTAATAAAATTTTCTTTAATCAAATTGAAGTTTTGCCATCAAGTGTGGTTTCTACTGCCGACCCTTATTTAGAAGATGAAACTAAATTGCCAACTGAATCTGTAGATTTAAAAAACATAGTTCCTACTCAAAAAATGGTAACTATTCCAAATATTGAATCTACAAAAGAAGTTGAATTGTACCCTATTTTATTTAAGCTAAACGATAAATATTACGTTTTAGATGGACACCATAGAATTACTAATGCAATTTTAAAAGACGAAAAAGAAGTTATGTCTTATGTGTATGATTATAAGACTGAAAATTTAGATAAGTTTGATAATGGCGGTCAATTAGATTTAGTTGATGAATCCAAAAAAGGCGACCATCCATCAAGGGATTTAAACAACTATAATGATGTTATGGATTTAGGTTCAGATGGAGAAATAGGAATGGAAAATGGTTTAGCTTTTGAAGATGGAGGTTTTATGGCTGATGTTTATGCAGATGGTGGAGCAACTTTAAGTGCCGAAGTATTCGAGTGGGATAAAGTGCCTACAAATTACCGAAACATAAGCAAAGTAAAAAAAGTACCTTTTACCAATAATCCAATGGACAAAGGATTAGACAATATTGTTGCTCCATTTTTAAGCAAAGATGAGTATAGACCAGTTGGAATGGGTATTAATTTTGATAAAAATGGAATAACAGCTACTGATTATCATAAATTAATTATTTTACCTTATCCAAATGAAAAATACAATGGAATTTATGACATAAATAAAGTTAAAAAAAATAAAGCAGAACAACCTATTTTAATTGATGGTAATTATCCAGATTATGAAAATGTTGTGCCAAAAAGTAAAGATGCAAAATTTGTTTATCAAGTTGATGTTTACAAATTATTGCAATATACTAGAACAGCCATGAATTATTCAAATAAAGTAACTCATGCTATTTCTTTTAAATATGGAGAAAATGAATCAATAGGTTTTAATGGTAAATTTTTGTCAGAAGTTTTAACAACCGCATTAAAATTAGGACATGAAAAACTATATGCTTTTATTACTACCCCAAATAGAGCAATGCTTTTATCCTCTAAAAAGGATTACGAGATTGGAAGTGATGAACTATTATTGATTATGCCAGTAATGCTAAAAACAGATTCTCAAGAATATTATATAAATGGTTATGGAACAAATGACCCAGATTACAACAGAAGTTTAAAAGCATATTTTGATTTTAACGATAGTGAAATTCATAATGCAGATGGTTCGGTTGCTGAATTTAAAATGCAATACGAAAACAATCTTTCTGTTGATGATGATTATTTAGCTTTATTGAGTAAAATAACAAAAAAATATTATAAATTACCAATATTAAGTTATGCAAAAGTTGAAGATGGTAAAATGACTGCATCAAATTTGGATATATCTTTAGTGGTTAAAGATGTAAAAATGCCAGATGGTATTTACGAAATAGTAAATAACGCACCAAATATTACCATGCAACCCATTGAGGATTTTCCAAAAGAAAGGGTTTTTAAATCAAATGAAGTTTTTGTTAATCATAATGGTAGCAAATCAACAGCTTTTGAATTTATAACTTTTAGTGAAGTATTTGAGTTTTATTTAGATAAATTATTATTATCGGTAGGTAAAGATGATTTAAGACCAACAATGTCTGGAATTTGTATTAAGAAAACAATCAATAATGAATTGTTTTTAGTAACTACCAATGCTCATACACTATGTAAAATTAACATAACCGAGTATTGCGAATTTAACAAAGACGATAGAGAATTAGAATACATTTTACCAGTTCAATATTTGAAAGATTTTGTAAAATTAGCAGATGGGGCATTACATTTTAAGTGTAATATTTCAAACATCTTTATTGAAGCAGATAATTTAGAATACATTGCTAAAGCAATTGATGGTAAATATCCAAATTACGAAGCAGTTATTCCGAAGCAAAACAACAAAATGATAGTATTTGACCATGCACAAATGAATAAGTGCTTAAAATCAAAAGAATATCAAGATTTGATTGCTAAATACAAAGGACAAAAAAATATTTATTTCAATTTATACAATATTGAAAATAAATTATTTGTTGCTGTTAACGAAAATAATAATAGTTCTTCAAACACATTAGAACAGTTAGAATTATGCAATATTGACTTTAATTTTAGAGAGGTTGAAAAAACTTTTTATCAATCGGATTCTTTATTCTTGTCAATGAATGTTTTACATACTCCAAAAGAAAATCAATATTTTTTAATGAATAGTGATTTTTTAAAAGTTATGCTTGACACAATAACCGATACTGAAGTAGAATGTTATTTTACAGAACCGAACAAACCATTGTTGTTTCCTATTGATGCAATTGACTATAAAAAGACTTTGCCAGAAGAAAAAACAAAGCAACAACCTAAAAAAGTAGCTAAAGCGAAAAAAGAAGCTGTAAACGTAGAAAAAGAACAAGTTAGAGAAGCCATTGAAACTTTATTGATGTTGGCTGAAATTGAAGAAAACGAGGAGCAAAGAAAAGAAATTTACGAAGCGTTAGAAATTTTAAACATGCTTAAAGAAAATAGTTATGAGTATGGTGGTGCATTGGGTAAAAAACTAACTTTTGAGCCAATTAGAACGCCTTTAAACTAAAAAAAAATGCAAGAATTAAAAGACATATTAACCGAAGAAGAATTAGAGTTGGCTACTAAAATGATTAATGATTTAGCCAAAAAGGTATTATTGGATTTTTCTAATCAAAAAGAAGCACTTGCTACTGAAATTCAAAAACTTAAAGACGAAGATATGGCTTTAAAGGCTGAATATATGTCTATTTCTGAATGGAAGCCACGTGAAGTTATAATGAACAAAAGAAGTACAATTACAGCTTTATTAAATTATAAAACCAATCAATTAAAAAACATCGACAATCAACTGAAAGCACTTACAAGTGGTGGTACTGTTGTTGAGTTTGAAGATAAAACAGGTAAGGTTTACAAGGGCGTTCCAGATTTTAGAAATGTAAAAACAGATAAAATCATATTTGACCCAGAAACTATTTTAGTAGAACCTGCTCCAGATTATATTCCGTTTATTGATGAAGGAAGATTTGAAAAAAGAGGAGCTGTTTTAGACGCTATTCGATACACTAATGATACTTATGTAGTTTCTTATTCTGATTATCAATACGGTACTTTTGAAAATCAATCACAAGTTTTTTTAGTAACGCTTGACCAATTAGTTTTAATTAATTTATATTATTTAACAAAACTAAAAGCGGTTTACAAGAAAAACGCAGAGCAAAAAACAGAAAAAGCAAAAGAATATTATTTTTCACTATCACTAGAACGTAGAGAAAAACATTATGCCCAAAGAGGTTTTTATCAATCATTAAATAAAACCTTACAAAAAAAATATAGTGAGCAAGAATGGAATGATTTGTCTTTGAGCGAAAAGGAAAAGCTTTCTCCTGCATACAAAGTTTATGGTTCTGAAAAAATAAAGTCAAAGTTAGAATCAACTGAAATGTACTCATCGTTTCATGATATGTACAATGTGTTTATTAATCCAGAATTTTTAAGAACGGCTTCTAATAAAACTACTCGTTTAAAAATTGGAGAAAGTGCATTTGGTGCTTACGCACACCCATTAGTTTTTAAATATTGGAGAGATTTTAGAGAAATGATGGAATATAAGTTCAAAGATATTGAATTTCAAAGAGCCGAAATGTCTGAAAACTACAAAACAGCTATTGAAACTTCATTTGGAGAATCTAATACCGAAAATTATTTGTATGCCGATTATGGAGTATTGATAAAAAGACAAAATGGAGATAAAATCAACGCATCTGAAACCGAACAAATAGAAAACGGACTAATATATATTAGTAAAGTTTTTGGTAACTTAAAAGACCAATTTATCCAAAACAATATGAAAATTTCTCATACTGGTAAGAAATTGGTTTTTGCACAAAAAGCCGTTGGAGTTTATATTCCAAGCATGGGAACTATTGCGGTTTCTGATAAGTATGGAGAAATTCAGTTTAATTCTACTTTTGCTCATGAATTGGCACATTTTATTGATAATAAATTAGGTCAAAAAAATGGTAAGCGTTGGGAAACAGATAACTTTGAATCTACTGCTGGAATTATTGCTTTTACGTTTAGAAATAACTTGAATAAACCAAAAGAGCAACAAACTGATTATATTAATGCTACAAAAGAGTGTTTTGCTAGAGCAATGCAACAATATTTTGTAATGCAAAAGTATGGCGATGATGTAGAAATAGTATATGGTTACGGTAACTTTTCTGTTCCAGAAAAAATAGCAAACCAAGAAGTTTTTGTAAACCAAGAAAATTTCAACTCAAAAATAAAACCTTTGATTGAACAATTTTTACAAGAAAATAAAGACTTCTTTAGTGCAGAATTGCAAATGAAAAAAGTAGTACAAGAAATAAAAGAAACTACTGCTGAAATTGTGCCTATTCTTGAAAATAAAGAACCAAAATTTGAAGAAATTATTGATTTAGACAATAATTTTGAAATTAGAGTTGAGAAGGTTTTTTATGAAAATGGAGATTCAACTTATGGTGCTTATTTATATTATAAAAATAAATTATTTAAATATTTTGTAACCATTTCAAATACAACTAAAAAACAAGCTATTGACAATGTTTACAATTATTTAAAAACATTAAGAGTTTCAGATAAAATTATTGAAGATAAACAACTTGTTGGAGAATATGGTAATAAAAAAACAATACCAGAATATAAAGTTTTTTATAATGATAGAGGTGGAGAGAATTTAAGAAGGGAAGATAGCAAAGCAGAAATAGAGCAATTTATATTTGATGTAAAAAGTGTAACCAAAGCTGAAATTGTGCCTATTATTGAAAATAAAGGAGCAGAAACCAATGAATTACAAGAAGCAATAGAAACGCTTCAAATGTTGTTAGAAACATTGCCAGATAACGAAAAACAAGAAGTAGAAGAAGCTTTAGAAGTATTGGAAATGTTAAATGGTAATAGTTTTGAAAAAGGCGGTTTAATTGCTCCAAATGGCAAAAAAAGTAATCTAAATGCCGAGCAATACAAGTTAGTTCGCACACCAGAATTTAAAGCTTGGTTTGGCGATTGGGAAAACGACCCAGAAAATTCAAGTAAGGTTGTTGATGAAAATGGAGAGCCAATGGTGGTTTATCATGGCACAAATGTTAAATTCAATGAGTTTAAATCAACAAAATTTCCAACAGCAGGATATTTTGCTAAAGATATTGTTTACTCAAAATCCTTTGCTAGAACAATAACTGAATATAGAAAAGGAAAAGAAACCTTGATGTATTTATTTCTAAATATTAGAAAACCATTTGATACTTCAATGTTACAAGGAGATAAAGAGTATAGCGAAAAAGATTTAAAAGAAATATTTTCAATTTTTAATAATATACAAAGAGGTGTAAACTATATTTGGGGATGGATGGGAACAGAAGATGTGATAAATGCAATAAAAGAAAATGGTTACGATGGAATAATTTTTAACGAAATGAGTGTTGAATATTGGAAAGAATATGATTTTGAAAATGAAATGGAAAACTTAAAAACAGTTGAATCATATATTGCATTTGAACCAAACCAAATAAAACTTGCAGATGGCACAAACACAACATTTGACCCATATAGCAATGATATAAGATATGATAATGGTGGTTCATTATCGAAAGGAATTTCTGTTGAAGATATTGCTAAAATGCACAATGTTAGTATGGCACATATAAAAAGAGAATTAACAAAAGGCAAAAAAGTTGAAAGCGAACACACAAGCAATAAACGCTTGCAAGAAAAAATAGCAAAAGACCATTTAGTTGAAAATCCAAATTATTATACTATTTTAGCAAAAGTTGGATTATAAATTTAGTAAAATAAAATTAAAATAAACAATACTATGAATACAGAAAAATTAGAAAAATTAAAAAAGTCGTTGGATAACAAGTTTATTCCAGACAACATGAAAGACAAAATTCGTGAAGAAATTAAAAAATTAGAATCTGAAATAAAAACAGATGATAACATTACTCCTGCCGAAGTAAAGGAAGAAATAAAAGAAATTGAAGAAAAGGTAGAAGAAGCACTTGAAGTAGCTGAAAAAAAAGAGGAACAAGCCGAAGTTAAAGCCGAAGAAAAAAAGGAAAAAGCACCAAGAAAGCCTAGAGAAAAAAAAGCCACTCAAAGTGAAACCAAAACACAAAAAGCGAAGAAAAAAAGCGTTTTCTCAATTGCTAAAGAAATTCGTAAAGATGGAGAAAGTTGGGAAGATGCTAAAAATCGTGCTACTAAAATGATGAAGTCTGAAACTACTGAAACTAAAAAGAAAGTTAGAACAGAAACCGACAAGTTGTTAGCAATGGTTCGTAGAAATAAAGAATATAAAAAACTTGTTGGAACTTCAAATCTATCAAAAGATGCTTCAAGACGTGCTTTGCCAAGAGGTAAAAGAGTTTCTGAAAACGGAAAAGTTTATTACGAAAACAGAGCCAATAGAGTAGATGTAGGTGGTTTTAAAGGAAGTGTTTATTTGGCAGAGGGTGGAGTAATTTTAGATGGCGTTAAAGTAGAAGTTTATAAAGGTTTTCATGGTTTGAAAGCAGAAAATTATTTTGACAATATTAATGGTTATGATTGGAACATTGTTACAATGAAAAGACATTCTGGAGAATTAGTAAGTTCGGCTAAAGCAGGCAAAACAACTAAATCTGATGGAGATGTTGAAATGTTTACTTTTGATTGGGATAGTCCAAACATTAAATTAGTTTCTTCAAGACCAAGTAGAGTAACTGAAAAAGTTATTGAAATTCAACATAGTCAAGCTTTGCAAATTTTTAAAGAAAAAATGGAGCAAGGTAATTATGCCGATGGTGGTTCAATTATAGGCACTCCAGAAACACCACTTGATAGAGGTTTAGGAATGAATTACACTACATTAGTTGGAGAAACTAGTGCTATGTCTAGCGGAGAAATGTTTGCAGGTGGCGGTGTGGTAAAAATAAACATACCTACAAAAGTTCAAAAAAAATTTTCAAAAGAACAGGAAAGAATTTATGATTTTTATGTTTCTCATTCTAATAATTTAATTGATGCTATTGATGACCTTAAAAGAGCAAAAAGAAGAAAAGACAATGAAGAAATTAAAAGGCTAAATTTGAAAATTTTAAATTTAAAATATAGTATTAATTTTATTGCTTCCGAATTAAAAAAAGATGAAAAACTATCAAAATATATAGAAGGAGTAAAAAAAATTGATGAAGATTCTGATGCTTTTGCTTATGGTGGATATGCAAAAGATGGTGTCTATGTTGAAACATTGGATGAAAAAATAGATTTAACAGATGATGGAAAGCCTAAAGTTAAAAAAACGCAAGAAGGTAAAAAAATGTCTGAAGCAGAGTGGATGGAAAAATACAATGATTCAATGGAAGCTAGAACTTATGCAGAAGGTGGTTTTCTTGGAGAAGTTGCTTTTGAAGTAATCAATGATTATGTTGGAAATTTATTTTTAGGCGTTTATAATGTTTCAATAAACAAAGAATATAATTCTTCAGAAGTTTTTATGAAATATTCAGAAGCTGTACAAGGTCTTTTAGAATATTTAAAATCAGAAGATGGCAATTTTCTAATAAAAGAATATCCTAAATCTAAATTTGAAATTGTTTTAGTTTCATATAACTCAAAATTAGATAAATACAATGATTTTGAACCACAAAGAAAAGTAGTTTTTAGTTTAAAATCATCTATGGTAAAAGATTTTTTAGAAAAAGAAATTTTTGAACAAGGTGGGCAATTAGAAATAAAATATGCAGAAGGTGGCTCACTTGGTAATCATGGTTTAAAACAAGGCGACCAAATTTTAAAAACCATGTCAGGTGGTGTTCAAAAGGTAAAAACTAAAAGTGGAGATATTGTTTACGTTAATTTAGCAAATGGATATAGAGGAGATGTGCCACCAATGCCTTTCGATGCAGGGGGTAGGTTAAAATCAGCTGTAATGCGTGATAGAAATAATGTAAATTATAGTGAAGATTATGAAGTAAGATATTCAAAAGATAAACCGCACAGGTCTGGTTACACAAAACCAAAAATGTCAAGAACTCAATTTGAAGATGAAAGCTTTGAATTTTTTAAGAAAGGTGGTGTAACCAAAAACTACATTAACCGAAAAGACTTAAATACCATTACCATTAAAAAAGGCGACCAAAAATTGACTTATAAAGTATCAGATGTATATAATGGTGCATACAAGTTAGAAGATGGTGGAAACCTTGAAAAAACCGCTTTTTATGTTTCAAAAAGAAATGTAGTTAAAGTTCAATTAAAAGATGGTAAAGATGTAAAGGTTGCAAACGGATATTGGATTAAGAAAAATGCAAAACCAATTCATACTTCTAAATTTGATAATGGAGGTAATGTAAGTGATTTGGATAACAGATATGTTTATGTTAGTTATGAAGGTCAGCCTTCAGAAGCAGGAGAAACAAAAAAGATAGTTTCTTATAAATATTCAGACCCAAAATTTAATAAAAAAACGTTGACTTTAAAATTTGGAGATGGTTCAAGTTTAACTTTAGAAAAAGAAATTAGTGATTTTGAAAAAGGCAAAGAAGTAGTTGTTAAATCTGGAAAACAATATGTTGCTATTGAATTATTAGATGAAGAAAAACTTGAAGGCGGTGGAAAAATCATAAATAACGAGCCAAAAGAAGAAGATTTAATTACTAATGTTGGAAAATATGGAAGTAGAATAACAAAAGTAACTGATAGTTATGTTGAGTTTTGGGATAATACTTCTATGAGAAAAATTAGTTGTAAAAAATCTGATTTGGTTTTAAATAATATTGATGAAGATGGGGATGATGATGGCTATTATGAAGATGAACCAAATAGTTGGATATGTAAAAAAACATCTTATGCTGGCGGTGGCAAAACCACTTTTAAAGAAAAAGCAACTGCAATAGCTAAAAATTTTGAAGGTAAAAAAGTAGAACCAAAATACCAAAAAGAGTACGGAAAAACTTATGACAAAGCCGAAGCAAAAGAAGTAGGCAATAAGATAGCTGGTAGTCAAAAGGCTAAATACGATAGTAAAATGTCTGGTGGTGGCTCAACAACCAAAAGAGGTGGAGCAATGGTATTAGCTAAACAAATTCGTAAAGAAGGAGAAAGTTGGCAAAGTGCATTAAAACGTGCCAATGAACAATTAAGCAAAAAGTAACAAAATAAATAATCAAGGTGTTGATAAAAATAATTAATGCCTTGATTATGTTTTTTTTTATATATTTGTATTATTAATAATAATTTTTTTAAAAAAATGATAAATTTCACTATAGAGGGTTCAAGTTTACAAATTAAGAATGGAGATACTATTCTTTTGACTACCCCAACTGTGTATGTAGGATTATATACTTTGGCATTATATCAGGATGTTCCAAAAATATACTTATACAATTTAGCACAAGGAACAAATCTTTCAATATTTGAAGAAAGATTAGATTTATGTAGTGATGGAGGAACTCCATTTACTATTAATTCTATTATAGCTTTTGCTGAAGCAAATTTTGGAACGTTTTATGTTTCTGTGCCACCTGCTACTGGAGGTGCTACTTCTGCTTTACAACAAGTAGGAAATGCTTCATTAGCTAGTATTGATGGCAAAACACCAGCTTTACAAGATGGAAAAGTGCCTGTAATAGATGCATTAGGTGCAAGAGAAGTAACATTACAAGAGATTAACACAAGAGATTCAGATTTAGATTATACTGGAAGTATAACACCTTCAACTCCATTTGTTATAGATGTAGAAGAAAAAGGCACGTTAAGTTTTACAACTTCTGGCACTTGGGTAGGAACAATAATTGTTGAAGCATCTTTAGATGGTGTTGATTGGCGACCTACAACTTATGTAGCATTGTCAAGCGGTAACGCATCTTCAAGTTTTTCAGCAAACACTTCTGGACAAATTAATTGTGTAGGTTTAGATTTTATTAGATTTAGAAGTAACACAATTTCAAGTGGTTCAGCTACAATTGTAGCAATGAGCAGTAGATTAGTGTCTAATGTAATGTTAGACAATTCTTTACCATCAGGTTCAAATAATATTGGTAGTATTAATAATATTACAGGAACAGTTTCTTTACCTACTGGTGCTTCTACAAGTGCTAAACAAGACACAGGTAATAATTCATTATCTGCTATTGATACAAAATTAGGTAATGCAACTCAATCTACTGTATCTTTATATGTTGCTTTAAAAGATTCTACAAATAGTTCTACTTTTGTTAAAAATGAGGTTTTATCTTGTACTACATTTTGGAGAAATAATTCTACTAATATAACTTTGCCTTATAGTGTAGAGTGGTTTAATGTAACAGCAGGGGTATCTATTGACGACCCTGATTTTGATGATATACTACTTCAAGGAACAGAAAAAGACACACCTTTTTCAGTAACTATTAATGATGGAGATAATATTACATTAGACGTTGCAAATATAGCTTCATTGAGTGCTTATACACCAGATGATATTACTGTTGAAGGGTCTGTTGATGGTACGATTTGGCAAACATTACCTGTTTTAAAATCTTTCAAATACTATACAGAGGGTATTCTCACTAACAATGAAAACTCTAGTGTAGACACATCTTCAATAAATTTTGTTAAATTATCAAATAGTACTGGGTCACCTGTAACTGTTAAAGGGTTTTTATCAATGCTTGCTGTTAATCCTAATGGTGGAGCAACAGCAAATTATCAATCAGCTCAATTAACAACACTAGATAATTTATATGGCATTGAAAATGACACATATAGAACTTTTACTATTCCATCAGGAAATTTTTCTGTCGATACTGTTTTTAATGTATCAACAGTTTCTTTGTTTGTATCTGGACTTACAAATGGTGGTGGAGAAGTACAAGTTCTTGGTAGTATTAATCAAGTTGATTATTTTGTTTTAACAGGAGCATTAGGCTTTACAACAACTACTAAAATAAGTAGAAATGAAACGTCTAATTGGATTTTTAATACTCAAGGTATTCGATATTTAAAAATTACAAATGGAAACTCAAGCACTGCACAAATTCAATTAAAAACTTCACGCATGCCATCTACCGCTTTAATTGAAGCAAATCAAAGAAATGGTATTCAAAGCACTAGACTTACAGATGGGGCAAATGAAGTTTCTGTTTTAGATGGTGGTGGTGGAAATAAAGGACTTGTTGTTTCTCAAGGAGCAAATGTTTTTATTGCTTCGGCAGGAAACACATCAGCAGTACAATTAGCAGGGGGTGCTTCGTTTACAGGAACAATAGATTCTTGTTTTTCTCAACCAGCTACACAAATAAATATTCAGTCTGATAAAGACATGACATTGGTTGTTAATCAATATATAGATTCTTTAGGAACTAGAAAATCTGATACATTTACTTATTCGATATTAGCTAATCAAGGGTTTTCAATGTGTTTGCCATTAGCAGGTAATTTTATAAATGTAGTGGTTACAAATAGTGCAGGAGCATCAACAACTACATTTTCTATTGATACTACTTTTGGAACAATGCAAGCAGTTGATACATTTGGTAATCAGCCTATTACAATTGGAACACAATCTTACGGAGTTACAAATTCGGTATTTGTAGGAGGAACATCACAAGTACAAGTTACACCTACTGTAACATCGGCATCTGCTTACGCATCTGGAAATGTTGTTGGAGGTTTATTAACTTTCCCAAACATTGTAAATTCAACAGTTAAATCTGGTGTTCTTGAGAGTATAAGTATTGCTATAAAATCATTGCAATCGGCTTCTTTTAAACTATATGTATTTAGAAGTTTACCAAGTACAACATTTACAAATAAAACTGCTCCAGCAATAGTTGTTGGAGATGCAGATAAATTATTGGATGTGTATAGTTTTACAACTCCTGATAATGGTTTGGGAAATAATGTAACATTGTATTATTCTGATGCAATTAATAGGTCATTGGTTTTAACAGATAGTAATTTATATGCGGTTCTTGTAACGTTAGGTACGCCAATATTTACAACCACTACAGATGTTATTGTTACTTGTTCAATTTTAAAAGATTAAACATGAGATTATTAGGAAGAAACAGAGCTAATTTAATAAAAAGAGTACCTACACCAATTCCAACTTTAAATTTGGATTTTGTGAATGGCTCATATCAATATGGCAATAGTAAATACGCATCTCCTAATGGTATAACAGGTTTTAATTTTTATAATTCAACTGGGGGGTATGCTCCTAATCCAAACACAGGATTATTACAATATTTTCCACTTAATACACCTAGAATTACTTCAAATGGTTATTTAACTGAACAAGCTTCAACTAATTTATTAAGCAATTCATTAGGTCTAGCAGGTACAGGTTGGACAAGTCAAAACACAACAATTTCTCAAAATAATGCAATTGCTCCAGATGGTACTCAAACAGCAACTTTAAATACAGCTAATAGTACATCAACAACTGGTGCAGGAAATTACACTACTACTGGAGTAGCAGTTACAAGTGGCTTAACATATACCGTATCTGCTTATTTTAAAGCAGGAACTTCAAATTTTGGGGTACTAATTGTAAATTTTTCTCCAACCCCTTATGTTTCAGTTGTAATGAATTTGACAACAGGACAAATTACATCAACAGGAATAGTTGCAGGTTCTATGTTTACAAATCAAACAAGTAAGTCAGAATTTGTAGGAAATGGATGGTGGAGATTATCTATAACGTGGACAGCAGGAGCTACTGGAAATGTACCAATGGTTTGGGGGCAATGCAATACTGGAACGCCAACTTTTCAAGCTGGTGGTAACGTGTCATGCACATCAGGTCAAACGAATTATGTTTGGGGTGGTCAATTTGAGCAATCTGTATTAGCGACTTCTTATATTCCTACTTATCAAAATGCTACAACTAATCTATGCCAACAATCTAATTATTTAGCAAATAGTCCTTGGATAAGTATTGCTAGTGTTACAGCAACAAATAATGCAAGTATAGCTCCAAATGGAACTCAAACTGCAACGCTATTAACTTCAAGCTCTAACATTGGTGGATATAGACAAGCAATAACAGTAGTAGCAAATACCACTTATACTTGGTCTTTTTATGCAAAATTAGGCACAATGACATCAGCGAGTTATTCTGTATTCAACATTAGTGGTTCAACCGAACTTGTAGTAGCAACTTCTTATACTTCTAAAGTTAATACAAATAGTTGGTCAAGAGTTAGTGTAACATTTACTACTCCAACAGGATGCACACAAATAGGTGTCTATCCTTGGAGAGATGGTGGTTCTGCTGGAACTCTTTTTATATGGGGATGTCAATTAGAAACAGGAAGTGTAGCAACGACTTTTACACCAGTTAGTCCTGCTGTAACAAATTTTGCTTTGCGTTCTCAAACACCAGCAAGTTGGAGTTCATTTCAAACAACTCAAACCAATAATACAACAACTGCTCCAGATGGCACAACAACAGCAGGTACTATAACGACTTCTGTAACAGGAAACAGCAATGCCTATTTAGCATCAAGTTATACATCTGTAGCAGGAACAATATTTACAGTATCTACATATTTAAAAGCTGGTTCAACAGGATTTGGTTATTTAAGTGTTGGTGCTTTTCCTAATTATGCTACAATTATAGTAAACCTAAATACTGGAGCAATAACACAATCAGGTAGTTCTGGAGCAATGAGTATTTTGACTACTTCTATAACATTTATTACAAATGGATGGTATAGAGTTTCTATGACAATTAATCCTACATCTGCATTCAATCAAGTAATAAGTATAGCTTCGGCATTAACAGGAACAGGTACATTAAATGGTTATGGAATACCAATATCAAATGCAACTAATACTGTATTTATGTGGGGAACACAATTAGAATTAGGATATGGTGCTAATCAATATGTTGTAACTACAACAGCAAGTGCAAGTGCAGTTGCTCAAACATCAGCTACTTTTGCACTACAATCAACAGGATATAGGTCGCCAGACACAATGATATTTGGTTCGGCATTAGGATTAAATGCTACTAATACTAAATCGATGATTGCCGAAGGAACATACAATTATTATCCTAATAGCGTAGGTTCTGGTTTAAGCGTTTTATCGGATGGAACAGCTACAAATTACATATTTTTAGGAGAATATTTTTACAATGCTGTTCAGCAAGCAAATTATTTGTTACAAATTTTAATAAATAGTGCGTTTGTTAAAAATATTTTTCAAACAGGAACACTTAATCAAACAAATGTTATTAGAAAACAAGCAGTTAGTTTTGGCGATAATAGAATTGTAATTTCTCAAAATGGACAACCATTACCAGATGCAGGTTTAGGTAATGGAAGTTTTGCTGGAACAGTAAGTTTTAATCAATTAAGCATTGGTAATAATAGCATTGTTGGTTCAGTAATAAATGGATATATTCGAGCTGTTAAATTATATAGCTCATCATTAAGTCAAAATCAATTAAACACATTAACTAACTTACAAAACAATTAAAATTTTTAACATTATGAAAATAAAACCAATCCAAACAGTTTTCAATGGAGAACTAGCAGAATTAAAAATCAGAGTAAATGGCTTTGATATAGAAGGAGGAGAGTGCATATTAACATGGATTTTCTTTGATAAAGATGGTGCTGAAGTAAAATCGGGTAATTATATTCTTACTGAAGAAGAATATGATAATTGGGGTAGTGAAAATGATTACTTATTTACAGTATTTTGTGAATATTTTGAAAAATGTTATGGAATAACTATAAAACCATTAGAAGAAACAAATACAAAAAACGACTAAATAATATGAGATTTGAAGATAATTTATATTATGCTGGTGCTGGGTTATTAGCACTATTGTATAAAGTTTTAAAAGAAACAGGTAAAAGTGCAAGATATTTTGCAACACAATCTGTTTTAGCAATATTTATGTGTCTTGTTTTAGCTCCTGCTATATCTGAATATTACGAACTATCATTAAGAATGACTTCTGGATTAAGTGGTTTATTAGTTTTGTTTGGTTCAAAATTTTTAGATATTTTAGAGCAAAAATTACCTCAAAAATTAAACGATAAAATTAACAAACTATGATTAACGGCATAATTTTAAATATAATAGCATATTTTTTAATGTGCATTGGTGCTTATTACGCACTAGATTTTAGCATAAAACAAGGCAATAAAATAACTAAAGTTGTTAATTTTTGTATTTTGTTTTGGAATATATTCATGGTTTTTTATTTAGTAAAAGATTATGAAATAATACTAAAAAGTCCATTAAATGAAAGATTAAATTTTTTTGAAACAATAACTAATTTTTTATTAGCTTTTTGGTTAATAAGTTTTAAATTAACAAGAAAAAATGAAGAATAATTTTTTACATGATTTAGGAATTTCACTCAATTTATTATTGGCTGGTTTCTTTGGTGCATTACTTTTAGTTAGAAAAGAGGGTAAGACTTGGAAAGATAATTTACTAACATTATTGACTGGTTCTTTTACTGCTTCTTACATCGCTCCATTTGTTGCAGAAACCTTTAATGTAGATTCTCAAAATGCACTTACTTTTTTTGGATTCATGACTGGCTTCGGTTCAATAAAGTTTGTGGAGTTTTTTATGGACAAATTTATAAAAAAAGATAAAGATGATAATAGCAAATAGTGTTTTAAATTTATTAGCTAATTTGCTAATGTTTATAGGTGGTTTTTTATTTTATTATCATTTTCTAACAAAGAAAATGAATAAAATAATCTACAATGTAATGAGAATATTTACAGCTTTGTTACTAACTGGTTCTCTTTCAAGAATTTTATTTGACTTAAATATTTTATATACTGGTCAAAATAATGGATTTAACTTTATTGAAGCAAGCATTGCTTTAAGTAGAAATTTAGGTTTAGGGGGTATTTTAATTTATTTGACACAAAAATACAAATAAAAAAAAATAATGTTTAAAATATAAGAAAAATGAAAAAAAAAGAAAGAGGATTTTTTGCAAAATTATTTTGTGAAGGCAATGAGCCTAGTTCTAAAAGATTTGTTGGTATTTTAGGAGCTTTGACTTTGTTTGCAACTTTGTTTGCAAATAGTTTTAGTCATTTAGACCAAGCACCAAGCGAATCTTTAGTTAATGCTGTTGCTTTATTGTCGTTTGGAGCATTAGGAATTACTGGTGCAGAAAGAATTTTCAGTAAAAACAATAAAAAAGAAGAAAAAGATGCAGTTGAGTAAACATTTATCGCTTGCCGAAGTTACACGAAGCGAAACCGCAAAAAGAAAAGGTGTTAGCAATATGCCAACTCCAGAACATTTAGAAAATTTTAAATTGCTTGCCGAAAAGGTTTTTGAGCCAATTAGAGAGCATTTCAAAGTTCCAATACACTTGAGTAGCGGTTATAGAAGCAAAGAGCTAAATAAAGCTATTGGAGGTAGCTTAACTTCTCAACATTGTACTGGCGAAGCTATTGATATTGATATGGATGGTAGTGCAAGTGGTGTAACTAATAAGCAAGTTTTTGACTTTATTAAGCAACATTTGTCTTTTGACCAATTAATTTGGGAGTTTGGTACAAACGCTAATCCAGACTGGGTTCACGTTTCTTATGAATCAACTGGAAAACAACGCAAACAAATTTTGAAAGCAATTAAGCAAGGTACAAAAACAAGTTATGTTCCATATAGTTAATTTCATAAAGCAACAATGGTTAGGGAGCTTACTAATCGCATTATTTATCCTATTCCTATTTTACGGGATAGGAGAAAATAATGAATTGAAAAAAGAGAAGCAACGACTTGAAAAAGAAATTGAAGCACTTGAGCAAAAGGAAAAACTACATTGGGATAAGTTTGAAAGCTTACAACTAGGTAGAAACACTATAATAGAAAAACAAAAAACATTAATTCAACTACAACATGACACGATTAAAATTATTGATACTATTGCTTTTAGTAAGCTTCAAGAGTTTTTCTCAAAACGATACAATCAAAAAGATAGTATTGAATGAAAAAACCGCTAGGGAAGTAGTTAAGGATTTGGTTCAAGGGGATATTTGTAAAAAGCTATTGGTACTCAAAGACGAGGAAATTAAAAACCTACAAGAGCAAAACGATGAGCTAGTTGAAATAATCAAAATAAAAGATAGTATATCTAGTAAAAAAGACCAAATAATTACCATACAAGAGAAAGCTATTGGCTGGTGGAAAAAACCACAAATTCATGGTTATTTGGGAGTTCAAACTATAAGATTTGACATTGTTGACCCTTATGTTTATGGTAGAGTTTTAATTGAATTTTCTAAATTAAAAGTTGGAGGTCAATACTTTGTCCAACCTAACAAACCATCTAGTTATGGAATAGTTTTAGAATATAAACTTTTTTAAAAAAACAAATTGTAAATAATAATTTGTTATATTTGTAAATTAAATAACTTAAAAAAACAAAAAAAATGGATAAAATTGCAGAATTATTAGAAAAATTAGAAAACAAAGTAACACCAAGTATTGCTAAAAGATTAGATGGATTAGATAATCTTGAAAAAAAGTTAGAAATAGCTAAAAAAGATTTAGAAGCTAGTCCAGATGATGAGGAATTGAAAGAATCGCACCAAGAAATAGTCGATTATATCGAAGATTATCGTGAAGATTTAATTGATGATTTAGAATCTTTATTTGAAGCAAAAACAAAAGAGCAAAAATCAGTTGAAGGAAAAAAAACTGAAGAAGTTGTTGAAAATACAGACAAAAAAGAATCTTCTACAAACATTGCTGGTTGGATTTTTGGAGGTTTGTTGCTTGTTGGAAGTTTGGGGGCAATAAATTATTTTAGGAACAATAGATAAAAAAAAGTAAAATGGCTGTAAAAACTAAATCGGAATTAGATAAATTAACCAATGATGAGTTAGTTTCGTATTTGAACAAGCTATCGAAAACAGATTTCAATAGTTATGTTGATGCAGATACAAAAGTAAGATATTTTATATACTTATATGGAGAAGGAATTGCTAGAGCAGTAAAGGGTACTGGGTTATTTTTCCCAGCAATTACGGCATTAAAAATTACTGAATCTGGATATGGTAGAAATATCCCTACTGGTTCGTTTAATTTTGGTGGAGTTAAATACAATCCAAATATACATAGTGATTATGTATTGTCCGATACTTATGAAGTGAAAAATGGTAAAAGAGTATTAGTAAAAAATACTAAATTTGCAAAATTCAAAAACGCAGAAGATGGAATAAAACAAAACATACAAGTTTTGTTGGGCGATAGGTATAAATCAGCTAGAGAAAATGCCAAAAACCCAGATGAACAAATTCTAATGATAGCTAGAGCTGGTTATACAACTACTCCAGCTTCTAAATATTTATCATTAATGAGTGGTAACATTAAAAGAGTAGCTAAAAAAACTGGATTTGGTAAAATTATTTAGATATGAAAAAAGCATTAAGATATAGTTTGTTAGGTTTAGGTTTTGTTGCAATTTCTTATTCAAGTTTTTTGATTTGGCAAAAAGTATTGATGCAAAGAATTTACAATAAACAAGTTAAATTACAAGAAGCATTAACGAGCATTAAAAACGTTAAATAGTGGCATATAATATTTTACCATATAGCTTTAGAAAGGCAAAAGAGTTAGGGGTGGTTATCAAACCATCCACTAACCCTTTAAAGAAAATTGATGTTTTCAAAAATGGTAAAAAAGTTGCTAGTGTTGGAGCTAGAGGAATGAATGATTATCCTACATATCTTGAAAAAGAAAAAAAAGGATATTATGAAAAAGGGTACGCAAACAAGCGTAGAAAATTGTATAAAGAAAGGCATGAAAAAGACCGACATATAGTTGGTTCAAATGGATATTATGCTGATAAAATTTTATGGTAAATGGCAGATTATAAAAATATAGTACCCCATATTAGAAAATCGGAAGGAGGTTTAAGTTCAAATCCAAAAGATTCTGCATCAAAAAATTCTTCTCCTTGTGGCAATAAGAATGGTTATCCAATTCATACCAATAAAGGTATTACGTGGGCAACCTTTCAAGGATTAGCTTCTAAAGGCGGTTATTCAGCTACTTGCGATAATTTTATTAAAATGCCAGATTCGGTCTGGTATAAGGTCTATAAAGTTGGTTTTTGGGATGTTATACAAGGGGATAAAATTAAAAATCAAGCCATTGCAAATACATTTGTAGAAATGATTTGGGGTAGTGGTCTAGGGAGTGTTAGTAAAGGTACTGGTACAATAGGTTGGTTAAATAGTTTTTTTAAAAAAAACTATAACAAAAACCTTACTACAATTTCCGAAATGGTAAATTTTGTCAATAAATTAGATGATGAAGGTCAAACTCCAGAATTGTTTGAAAAATTAAATGATTTTAGAGCAACTAAATACAAGAACTTAAATCAACCAGCTTTCACAAAAGGGTGGTTAAATAGATTAGATGCTTTTTATGTTTTAAACAAACCATACGCTTTGTCTAAAGGTAACAAATTAGCATTAGTATTAGGAATAGGATTAATCGCATTAGGAGGTGCATACATATATGTTAGAACAAGAAAATAAACAAGAAAAAAATACCAAGTTACACAAACATTTGTCAACTGTATTTGTAGTAGTTGGCATAGTATCTTTCACTTTGGGCGCAATAGTGAATTATTACACGATTAAACGATTAAATGGAAAAGCGTAATGAGAATAAGTGGTAAAGTAGTAGATGTAGATAATGAGCCTTTAATAAGTGCTAACATTACATTGAAAAGCGGTTCAAAGGCTGGTAAGGTCGGAACAAACGCAGACTTTGATGGCAACTTTAGTTTAGAAAGCGATAGTTTTACTGAAAAAGATGTATTTGAAGTTAGCTATGTTGGATTCGCTAAACAAATTTTTACCGCTGATGAATTACAAAACAAGAAAGTAACTTTAAAAGAAGCAACAACTGAATTAGGAGAACTTGTAATTGATTTTACTAAACCAAAAAACATAAATCAAGATACCAAAAAAAATAAGGTTAAAGAGCATTTTATAAAAAACAAATATGCTTATGCTGGATTTTCTGGTTTATTAGGTTTAGCATTAATTTTTATGTCAATTAAAAAGAAATAACATGGAAGGACAAACAACACCGCCAGCAGAAGTAAGTACGCCAGCACCAGCACCAGTAGTAGTAAGCACACCTGCTCCAACAGTAGAAACTAGCTATGAAGAAGGAGGAGCTATGGCAAGCATTACAAGTGGAAAAATGAACATTAAAGACATTGTTATTAGTGCCTTGCTAATTACTTTGTCAGTTTACGGAATTTTTTATTATAGAAAAGCTATAAAAAAATTAGATGAACAACCAACCGCAGATGAATTTGAAAACATGAGTGGGGATATTGAAGAAGTTAAATACAATGTTAAAAAAGCATTGGGTAAAAAATATGAAACAACTTAAAATTAAAAATCATGCAAGCAAAAGATTTATTATTAGTGGCAAGTGGGGTAGCAATCGGTTATCTTATCTTTAAGAAAGATTTATTCAAGAAAAAAAGTGGTGTTAATGAAATTGTTTCTGGGGCAGAGCAAATTGTAAGTGGTGCTGTAGGTACTGTTACTGGTGCTGTAACAGAATTAGTTAATCCGAAACAAGCCGAGTGCGAAAAAAAATGGACTGAATACGCTTCAACCATAAGACCAGCATCTCAAGAAGCTTTAGATAAAATGAAAGCAGACTTCATGAATAGTTGTTTATTAAGCAAATAATTATGCAATTAAACCAAGTAACTTACGGAAACCCAACACAAAAAACAAAAGCATTATTAAGCAAAAAGGGATTAGTGGATAACCTTTTTGACCAACTTAAAAATGCACCAATGCCAAACAACGATTCTGAATTAACAAAAGAAGAATTAAACGAAGTGGCAGAAGGAATTTCTTTATTAGAAAATCCAGAAAACGAATTGTTTTTAAAGAGGTATAATTCTTATGACCGAAGTTTAATGCAAACTTTGGTTTCTATATTTAAGCAAAAAGGGGTCGATGTTCAAGAAGTATGTGAGGAAATATTTTTAGACATTAACCCTTTGATTGCTAAATTGAAAGTACATTTTAATAGACCAAGACCATATCAATTAGCTAATTATTATAAGCTAAAACTTTTTCCATTTGATAGTTTTTCAGCAAACTCTCCATCTTTCCCTTCTGGACATACTGTTCAATCATACGTTATGCTAAACGTAATTGGTAGTATGTACCCAACACACTATAAATTTTGTAAATCAATAATTGAAGATGTAGCAGAAAGCAGAGTAAATTTAGGTTTGCATTATCCTTCAGATAATGACTTTGCAAAAGAAGTTGGAGAAAATATTTTAAAGCATAAAGAGTTTGCTAAAAAATATGGTATATAAATAAAAAAAAGTTTAGTTTTTATAGTCAAAATTTATTAATTTTAAAGCCAAGAAATTAAAACAACAAAACAAACAATGGATAACCACTTAAAAGTGTAATTAATGAGCCAAGAAAAAGACGACATATCAAAAATGCTAATGGAGGTTGGGGCAACAGCAGAAATCGTTGGAGTTTCAAAACTTACCGAAATTTTAAAGAGTATTCAAAAATCGACAAAAGATTTAACTATTGAGGAATACGACAAAGCGATGTTAATTATAAATATTGTTTGCGAAACGTACTCAATGACTTTAGATGATTTTTATTCTAACAAACGAAAAAACAATAGGAGATATGCTTTAGGAAGTGTTTTTTATATTTTATATAAAAAATATAATTTTGATTATGAAAAAATATCTTTCATAACTAGAAAACCATTTCCACTAATTTCAATTCTTATAAAAGAAATTAAAGAAATGAGTAGAACACACCCTTTTGAAAAACAAATTTTGTCAAAATTAGACGATATTTTATTAAAATTAGAAAACAATTAAAAAATACAACATGAGCCAAGAAACAATTAACACAGCACCAGAGGTAGAGATAATGGATGATTTTTCTCCATTAGATGCGCCAGTAAAACAACGTTCATATACCCAACACCATATTGCAGATGCACAAGTTTTAGGGGATTTAGAAGAACCAACTTTCCAACCGCCTAGTTTTAACGATTTTGAAGAAGAAGGCGCAGAAGCCGAGCCAGAAAGACCATTTAATCAAGCATACAGCGAATTAGATGGTAAGGAAAAAACAATGGGTGCTAAAATGATGGCAGAAATGACCATTGACCTTTACGAAAAGGGGTGTGGCTTGTTAGGTAAACTACCAGAAATTTCTGAAGGCAAATTAGACCGATTAATAGCTGAAGGCGAAATTGATGGAAACATAGAAATTCCAACCGAAGGAGGTAATTTAGGAGTTAAAGATTTTGCAAGAGAATATAATGATAGCATTAAGGATGCGTTTTCGGTTTCCGATGAGTTCAAAGAAAAAGTAAAACCACCTTTAGAAAGAGTTTTTAAAAAGCGTGGTATTGGTATGACCGATGAGCAATTGCTTATGTATTATTTTGCAACCGATTTTGGGGCAAAAGGAGTTCAAGCTTTCATGTTGAGAAAAACAGCTAATGGCATTATAGATTCATTAAGAGAAAATACTTTAGCTATTCGTGAAACACAACAGCCAAGACCAAGACCGCAAGAACAAGAAGTTAAATACGAACCAAAAGCAGAAACTACTTCAAGTTCAGAATACACCGATAACATAAGCGAAGCAGTAGAGCAAGAATATGTAGCTCCACCAAATAGAAAAAAACCAGCAACGAACCTTGATAGTCAAGTTGAGTTTTTTGAGCCAGAAGAAGTTGAAAACGGAGTATATTCAATATTAAATGATAATGGAGGTTTTAAAACTGAAAGCAAAGTAGCAGATAATATGCCTACATTTGGCGACCCAGATATATTAGCTGGTATTGAAAAAATTGCAAAAGATAGCGATTTAGAAAAACCAGTTCGTAAAACCAAAAGAACAACAACAAAGAGAGCAACTTCTCCAAGAAAACCTAGAAAATAATCATGGAAGAAAGAGAACCAAAATTAGGAGTAGCGGTTGGTCGTAAAGGTTGTGGAAAAACCTATACGACTAAACGTATGCTTCAACAATATGTTCAAGGCAACCCAGCAAAAGGGGTTGCTCCAAGACGAGTGCTTATACTTGATGTAAACGATGAGTATGAAGATATTAAAGCGTTAAAAATATCGGATGTGCAAAAGTTCTCCATGCACCCGAAAATTGAAATAAGAAGGGTTAGACCTTTTCATGATAACGGAACAAGAATGACTATTAACGATATTCAAGAAACATTATTCAAAATATTATTCGACTTTAGAAATGGACTTTTGCTTATCGAGGATATTAACCGATATATTTCGGATTATTTGCCAAATGACCTTGTTGGGGCTATTGTAACAAATAGACATACTGATACGGACATTATTTTGCACTTTCAATCTATTGGTAGAATTTCTCCAAAAATTTGGCAAAATATTAACTGGATGCGTTTTCATAAAAATACAGATAGTGTTGATAAGCATAGAAACAAGTTTGAGGATAAATACGAAATGTTTAAGATAGTTGAACTTTATGCAAATAAGGAATATCATGAATACGACAATCAAAGGGTGTTTGTGTATGTGGATATTGATGACGAAAAGATAAAAGGTGCAGATAGAAAAAAACTAGAGCCAATTATTGATGAATATATATCGCATAATTATCGAAAACTAATAACTCCTATGTTACAACAAAAGGATTTAATAGGTGGGAAAAAAAAGTTTACGCCAGCGGATGCCGTTAAGTTTCATAAAGAAAGAATCCTTAAATATTATTTGTAAATAAAATTAATTAATTTTTTAATTAAAAAATCGTTTTGTCCTATGTATAATAGGGCTTTTCTATAAAAAAAACCAAAATAATAGCATTTAGTTATAAATAAGAAGTCCGTTTTATTGCGGACTTTTTTATTTGTATTATATCTTTGAATTGTTATTGTTTCTGAAAACAATTATTATTAAAAATAAGTTTAATTTAAAAAAACATTCTGAAATGCAAAAAGAATTAGTATCATTATTGAAAGGTGTTGCTGTTGTAGTTGCTGGTGTTTTAATTGCTAATGCTATTGAAAAAAAGTATATGTCAACTAAAACTCTTGCTCCAGTAGAAACGGAAGCTTAATCGAGTTTCAAAAAAAAATTAATTAAAAATTATAAAAACTAAAATTATGTCAAACGTAAGAAAATATTTAGCTTCTGCTCAAAGAAATGCAATGGAAAGCTTTGCAAATGCAGATGGTTTTATCGATGATGATTTATCATTTACTGGAGATGACTTCTTCAGAAACGCAGGTGGAGATATGGGCGGAGGTTCTGCTCCAACATCTCAACCATACATTGTAGACGTTACTTCTACATCAGGTTCAGCGGTATCTAACTTTGAAGTATTGGGTTCATACCAATATATCAATAATGCTGGTTTCCAAGCTAATGGAGATTTAGTAATTGGTTCAATTACAATTTCTTCTGGAATTTCAGACATCACTTATCGTGAAATGTTATACCAATTTATGAATCAACCATATTCAGTTGGTTTAACTTATATTCAATCTTCAACTGCTAACCAAGTTTTAGAAACTATTTCGGTTAACACTAAAGATGCAAATGGTAATTTAGCACAAAAAACACTTGTGCCTACAATTGACCCATATCAGCAACAAACTAACATTATTGCAATGAAGTATGCTTATAGAATTGATGGTTTTACAAAACTTATCATTCGTCAAGTACTTGCTAATGCAACTGTTAAATTATACTTCTACCCAGCAGATAACATTAACTTATCTCGTGCATTAGGTGGAAACGCTGTTGCTAAACAATTTGGTAATCCAAATGTTGTTAATGGGCAAACTATTAAATTAAAAGCTTAATTTAATGATGCTTTAAGCAACGAATTAATGTATAATTGATATAAAAGGGCAAGATTGATTAATTCGTCTTGTCCTTTTTTTCTTAAAACACAAAAAAAGATGGATGTATATAAATATGTAGCAGAAAGTAATCCAATAGTAGCTCAAGGTATTATTGAATCGTTTGGTTACGAACACGCTAACACTCCAGATATGGGATTATCACAATTGGTTGCAAAAGTAGGAGAACCAGCTTTAAAAAAAGTAATGGAAAACCATCCAGATAAAGAAGTCATTTTAGAAATGTTTTCTGAAACCAAAACTTCAACTTGTGGTTGTGGTTGTGGTAGTAAAAAACATGAAGGATTTTTAAATGCCGATGGTAACTTTGCTAAAGAAAAAGAAAGTAATAGTTCAAGTATGATTGCACAACAAACAAATGCTATGATTTTAGTATCTGCTTTGTTTATCTTTACTGCATTAATGATAAAAAAATAAAACATGGAAAACAACTTTGGATTAATCTTACTAGATTCAGTAAGAAAAAATAAAGAAAAATATTTAGGTTTGTTAAGAAGAAATGGTGTGTTAGTTAACACTAATACTTCATGTGAAGATTTGACAAACATGATTTTAAAAGCTATGCAAAAATCAGATTCTTTCAAAAAAGAAGCTATTTTGCTTATGGGAGTTTTAACTTCTGAAAAAGGAGATGGTAACTTTTCAAATGTAAACGGTTATTTTGGTAATTTGCCAAAATTTGATGAAAGCCTTTTTTCTTCTCCAGCAACTCCAAGTGCAACAAGTACTGGAACTACAACAACAACGGTTAAGCCTAAAAAAGACTTTGCGGACACAACTGTTGGTACTATTTTCGATAAACTTTTTACTTTAGGTAACTCTTACTTACAAAATAAAGAACTAGATGTAAGAAAAGTTGAAGCACAAGCTGGTCAAGCAATTGCTACAAGCAATAGTGGTGTTGGTCAAGCTGTTTCAAATGTTCCTGCAAAAAGCAATACTGGTTTATATGTGGCTTTAAGTGTAGGAGCAATTGCTTTAATAGGTACATTAGTTTATGTAATTTCTAAAAAGAAATAATCATGGATGTAGTTAAAGCGACTTCAGAAATTGTTGGTGTAACAGTAGCTTTTTTTCCAAAACAAGTTGCTGTAATGCTTAATAAAAATGGAGTTACTGTTGATGCCGAAAATTATAATTCAGAGCAATTAGTAAGTGCTACCATTGATGGATTAGTTACTTCGCCAAGTTTCTTAAAAGAATTTAGCGATTTTGTAGAACGTAATAGATAAAAAAAATGAGTGCATTTGGAAATTTTATAAGTAGTAGTGCAGGAAGTAGTGCTATATCTGGTATTTTAGGTTTAGGTGGTGGGCTTATATTGTCTAATCAACAAAAGCAAAATGCAAAAGGTCAAGCAAATGATGCCAAAGCAATTGCAGATGCTCAAGTTAAAGCACAAGAATTAGCATATCAAACGGCACAATTACAATTACAAGCACAACAAGGTGGAAAGAGTGGAGCAAAAAGCAATACTGGTCTTTATGTTGGTTTAGGAATTGGTAGTGCTGTTATTTTAGGTTTAGTAGTATATTTAGCTGTAAAAAAATAATATTATGCAAAATTATTTAGAAGAAGCAAAAAACATAGTGGACAAAGACAAGCGAGATTTGTTTATGCACACTTCAAAAGCATCTATAAATGGTGCTATTACTGGTCTTGTTATTGGTCTTATGGTAGGTTATTATAAAAAATACAATATTTACGCATCAGGTCTTACTGGTGCTATTGTAGGCGGTGTTGCAACAGCAATGATAGTTAATAAAAAATAAGTTTAACTTTAAATAAAATAAAAATGAAAAAACCAAATTTAGTTATGGGAATTGTAGGATTAGCGTTATCTTTAGCGGTAGTTTACGGATATGCCTATGTTGTAGGTAAAGGATGGAAAAAATCTCAACAATAAAAAAATAAGAAAGACATGAAAAAATAAGAAAGACATGAAAAATAAAAAATTAATTTACGGATTATTGGTAGTTGGTGCTATTGCAGGTGTTTATTTTTGGGATAAAAACAAAAAAAAGAAACCTTGTAGTTGTTCAAGTGCCGTAAAACCACAAGGAACTGCAACAAGTGAAAATTATTCAAATGTTGCTGGAGGTGGTGCTTATGGTTTAGGATGTAGAGTTTGCCAAAGAAAAAACGGCAGTACTTATTTCGCTCAAGGCGGATTATGTGCTGGAGAAGATACTTGTTTTGCATCAAAAAGAAATTTAACCTCAATATAAAAAAATATGGAAGTAGCAAATAATGTAAATCCAACTAGCGGTGGTTTTGCTGGAGAAAAAAAAGACGACTATTTGAAAAAAGTAGTTGGAATTGGTGTAAGTGTAGCGGTTTTATTCGCAACTGTTTGGGTTGTAGGTAAAGCGTGGAAAAAATCACAAAAAGTTTAATTATGAAAAAAAAATCAATTATTGGTATTGTTTTGACAAGTATAAGTGTAGGTGCATTAGTGTATTTATATTTTGGCTTTTATAAACCAAGACAAGAAGTGATTAAAGAAATGGAACAAGAAACAAAAAAGTAATAAAAAATGGAAAATATAGATTTAGGAAAGAGTGCTAATCAAATCTGGAAAGAAAGCGGTAGCACGTTAAGTTTTAAAAATTGGTTACAAAGAGAAAAAGACAAAGGAAGATTTTTGCCTAATAAAAAATTGATGGAGTTTAATTCTTTAGAAGAAGAAAACACCTCTAGTGATAGCCAAAAATTAATACAAGAAACTTTAAAAAATAAATCTAATTTAAAACCAAAAAAAGTTACTTATGGTTTGAGTAAGGCTGTAATATTAATTTCCGCAACTTTAATTTTAGGTGCGGTTGCTTTTAAAATTTATCAAAAACAGAAAAAATAATGAATTACAGATTAAATACTCGATATGATGAAATGTGTTTGGTTATTAAGGTAGCTGTTATTCAACCATGTGAAGTGGTTATAAAAGTAGCTTCCGAAGATAAGCCAAATATTGTATTTACAGATAGATGGGCAACAGTAAGAGGTCAACAAACGTTTTATGTTAGATTACCAATGACTTCCGACAATGTAATTATTTCTGTTTATGACAAAAAAGTAGGTAATGTGCCAAAGGCTCAAGAAAAAAATATTAAAATTTTAGAAGTAAATAAAACTCCATTAGAAAAAAGATTAGATGTTGTCGATATTAAAAACATGGTGGTTGCTAATTTTGTTGATTTTGCTCAAAGGTTTAGTTATAATGCTCCTTATTTATCGGCTAATAAAACGTATCAATCGGATAATGGTCAATTTCTTATTGAATATTTACCAGTAATTAAAAGTTCTAATTCTGGAAAAGAATTAACTACCCCAGCAAGAATTTCAAGAGTTACTGGAAGAATACAAGTTGCTAAAAAATATTTTGACAAATATACAGTTCCTATGCGTTTTGCTATATTATGCCATGAATTTAGTCATTTTTACGTTAACGACGATATTGATAATGAAAGTGAAGCCGACATTAACGGATTATTAATTTATTTAGGATTAGGCTACCCTAGAATTGAAGGGTTACAAGCTTTTTATGAAGTATTTAAAGAAAGCGATAGTCAGCAAAACTTAAATAGAATGAAAATCATAGAGAAGTTCGTAATGGACTTTGAAAAAAAAAACATGGTATTAAGATAAAAAGTTATGAATAAAACAAGAAAAATTACAATCGGTGCTTTTTCAATTTTAGCTTTAGTTGGAGCATATTTTGTCTTAAAAAACAAAAGAAGCAAAAAAAATGTAGGTATTTCAGATGATGAAAACGTTGTTTTTGTTAACTTTAATGGGAATACTGTAGGTAAAGGTAAAGAAAATTTATTACAAGGAATTGAAGGTGCTTTAACAAACTCTATATCAATAAATGAATACGAAGATTTTTTAAAACAAAGCAATATTGATAAAAAATACAAAAGGTTTTTAGGTAAAAAAATTTACACTAAAAAAGACAATGTCAACGTTAGAAGGGGTGCTAATGTAAATAATGGGATATTCAATAACATTGCTGGAACAATACCAAAATCCAAAAGCTTTGTTGGAAGGGTTGTAGATGTTAAATTGGGAGATGATAAAAAAATATGGTTTGCCGTTGATGAACCTAATTCAAATAATAAATTCGAGATAAAAAAAGAATTTAGTTGGGATATTATGAAGCCAATAGATTACACTTTAAGATGGTTAAGGTCAGATGTAGTGGTTGTTAACATGAAAAATAAATAATTATGAACAAAACAACAAAAAATATTGTTATTGGAATTGGAGTATTGGCAGGATTATTCCTAGTTAGTAGAATATTCCAAAGATTAAGAAAGCCAAGTGCCGAACAATTAAGTTTGCTTGATGAAAACTTACTTTTACAAAAAGGCTCAAAAGGTGCAGAAGTAGTTGAATTGCAACGCATTTTAAAAGACGAATTAGGATATGATTTAGGCAATACTGGTGTTGAAAACGATGGAATTGATGGTGTGTTCGGGTCTATTACCGAAAAAGTTTTATTTCAAGCCAAAGGAGTTAAACAAATAACTTTAAAAGATTTTAAAAATGACAAAAAATAAAAAACTTTTTTTAGGTGCTTTTGCAGTAATTGGAGTTGGTGCTTATTTAGTTTATAGATTTATTTCTAAAACTAAAAAAGGCGAAACTTTAACTTATCCAGAAAGCGTTAAACAAGATGTAAAGAGTGCTACAAGTACTATTGTTAAAACTGTATTGCCAGTGGCTTCTTATCCGTTGAAAAATGGGTCAAAAGGTAGTAATGTTCAAACATTACAAAATTGGCTAAACAAGAACGGATATTCAAGTCCTAAATTAGTTGCCGATGGTTTTTTTGGAGCTAAAACGGAAAGTGCTGTAAGAAACATGCAAGAATATCCAAATCAAAAAGCTATTGCCGATTATATATCTAGTAATTCTTTTAGTACTAATTTTGTTTATGGTCAAGTATCTTTAGAGTTTTTTACTAAATTTGTAAAATAATGGCAAGAAAAATTGAAGAAATTAGAAAGTTATTTCCTTATTCAGATGATTGTGTCGAATTGCAAAAAACAATAGACAAAATTATTAATGAAAAATCTTTCTATGCTTTACAATTAGATAGCAGAGAAATTAGCGTTTTAGATGCAAGACTTGTAGAATTAAATAACTTTTTTACTACGAAAAATTGTCAAATAATAACAGGAAATAAAAAACTAGAACAAGTCAACCAAATAGCTACAAAGTATCAAGAAGTAGATAAAATTAGGATTGAAGCTGAAAGTAAATCTGAAGTAAAAAAAAGAATTTATATTGGCATTGGTATTCTTTTAGTAGCAACAAGTATTATATTAATTTCAAATAATAATTAAAATGAAAAAAGGAATATTGATAGGAGGTGCTTTAGCGGTAGTAGGCGGTTTAGCTTACTTATACTTTAGAAATAAGAAAAAACAAGAAGCAATATTAAGTAGTGGTAATTCTCCTAAACAACCAACCACAAACACTCCTAGCACAACTACCGAAACTGTTGCTACAAGTAGTTCTAATGATGGAGGAATAAAACCATTATTAGTAGGTATGGTTGTAACGCCTACAACAAAAGTTTTAACATCTGAAGAACAAGCTAAATTAGATTCAGCTAGAGATATTGAAGCGAAACTAAAAAACTATTATAAGGCTAGTGCAAATAGACAAAGATTGAATTTAACTAAACCGAAAGGTATTTTTGCTATATCTAGCAATTCTAATCCATATCCATTTCTTATTAAAAAACTGAAAGATGATTTAAAGACATTAGGATATGAATACAAAGGAGATGCAGATGGTGTTTTGATTAAAATTTAAAAATATGAAAAATAAAATTTATATTTGGATTTCTTTTGGAATTTTAGGTGTTGGCGGGTATTTTATTTATAAAAACTTGCTAAAGAAACCAATTAGAACCAAACAAGAAAACATTGATATTATTGTAGGGGCAAATATGTCGCAAAATGCTAATAATATTTTGATTACATTTGAAGAAGGTTTTTTAAGTGAATGGGCAAATGCTGTTAAAAATGGCAAATCTAATTTTACTTACAAGTTTAAAAATTATAATACCAAAGGCGGTAAATCAATAAAATAAAAATTAAAATGGCAAAATTTGAATTAAGCAAATCTTTAGCTAAAACTGGAGATTTTATAGGAAACAATAAAAAACCTTTACTTTATATTGGTGGTGCTATTGCTGTTGTAGTAATAGGCTATACTGTTGTTAAAAGACTAAAAAAAGGAATAGTTGGAGAATCTATTGAGGGAAGCAAATTTATAGAACAAGACATAGATGAAAGTAAAACCACTATTACAGATGCTCAAGCTAAAAACTATGCAGAAAGCTTATTACAAGCATTTAATTACACTTTCGGAACAGATAAAAGTGTAATAGATAGTGTTTTTTCAAAATTAAACCCAGAGGACTTTAAAAAAGTTTATAATGCTTTTGGTAAAAGAAGTTATTCAGCTCTAACAGGAGGTACTCCATCTCCGCTAACTTTTTTTTGGAATATGGAAAACATCGACTTAATTGCATGGTTAAATTATGAATTAGGTTTGGGAGATGGTGCTTTGAAAGCAAAAATCAGAAAAGTAGTAGAGCCAGCAGGCTTTGTTTTAGAAAAATAAAATTAATTAGTTATGAATTATTATAAAAATGTAACGAGTGATAGTCTTGAATATCATCCAGAGCAAATACTATTAGATAGTGTTTTGCCAAAACCACAAAAAGAAATTGGTCAAATTAAAACCGACCCATTATTATCAGAACCTACACCTCCGCCTTTAGGAGATATGCCTATTGGAACTACAGATTGCGAAAAAAAATGGCAACAAATAGCAATGATTAGCAAATGGGCTTCTTACGATGCCATGCTTAAGGCTAAAGAGGAATTTATGAAAACTTGTGGTGGGGGGTTAGGTTCAAGTATTATTGCTGAACCAGAAATAATTACGCCAACAAATCCTCTATCTGGAACTACAAGCGGTACTACTGGAACTTCTGGTTCAAGTAGCGGAACTTCTTTGCCAAATTTAGGTGCTTTTTTAGGTAGTTTAACTGGTGGTGCAAGCGGTGGTGCTGGTGCTGGTGCTGGTGCTAGCGAGCAAATAACTGAAACTCCAAAAGCAAAAAAACCATTTCCTTATTGGATTTTAATTGCTGGTTTAGTTGGAGGTTATTTAATTTTCAGAAAAAAATAATATGTCTAAAGTAGCAGGAATTTCTTTATTAGTTTTAGGTGCTTCAGCGGTTGCATATCCTTTCTTTTTTAAAAAAGAAAAGAAATTGACCAATGAAGAAATTTTAATTGGGAAAGGAGCAGAAAGTACTTGCGATTTAGTAAAAATAAAATTGAATTTAGTTAATTCAGAAATAGCTATAATATCTCCAGAATATCAAAAACTTTACATTAAAAAAAGTTTGACCGATTCTGAAAAAAAAACAATGAAAGAGCTTGGAGATAAATTGCGATTTTTAAACGTACAAAGGCTAGAATTACAACAAATTTTCGACAATAAATGTAGGGAAATATTAGATTATAGTTCTTCAGAATGTTCGGTTTTAGATGGGGATTTAAAACAAATTTCAGATGAAATTGCAAAATATTCAGCCGAACTTTTAAAGCCTACTGGGAGTACAAAATACAGTAAAAATACTATGAAGATTTTAAGGGATAAATACAATATTTTATTGCTTAAAAAACAAAACGAATTTGCGGAAAAAAATTGCAGAAATGTTTTAGAAAAACAAAATCTAAATGAATCTGGTTATTTATTGAGTACTCAAGCTGAAAAGCAAGAGCAGAATGTTTTACCATCAAATTATAAAGAGCAATATCTTTATATTGGATTGGGTTCGGTAGTTTTATTAACTGGTTTATATATAATTTCAAAAAAATAATATGTCTGGATTAATATACAGCAATACTTCTTTGGCTAACATTAATAATTTACTTAATGAACAAGAAAGGCAATTTCAAGAAATAGACAAAGAGCAAGATAGCAAAAAGATTATTCGTTTTGGAATAATTTTAGGAGTAAGTGTTTTATCAATACTTCTTTTAAGATTAGTTGTTAAAAAGAAAAAATAAATGAGTTTAGAGCAAATTTTTAAGAGCAAAGGCAAAGATAGTTATTGCATGTATTTAAGAGTTAAAAAATCTTCTTTACAAAGCGAAATACAAGCTATCGAAAAGCAAATTGAACCATTAAGAAGTATAAGGGTTTCAAAGGGTTATGACTATACATATACAAAAGAGCAAAAGAATTTATTAGATTCTACTAATCTTAAATTAACGAATATGTATCAAGAACTTAAAAATTATGAAACTAAATTAAGTCAAAATGATTGCATAAGTACGGAAAAAAAGGTAAAAGATTGCAAACTAACTGATGGGTACATTAAAAGCAAAAAAGATTTAATATCTGAATTAGCAAAAGGTGTAGTTGCAGGAAGAAGTAATCCAAGCGACTTACAGCAATTAAATAAAGAATTATTAGGGCAAGAAAATATTTTTGCTGAAAATGATTGCAGAAATTTACTAGAAAATGAAAGATTAGCTGAATCTGGTTTAATATTAACTGAAAAATCTGCAATTCAAGAATCTAGCGTGTTAAAAGGTAATTATAAAGAGCAATATCTTTATATTGGTTTAGGAGCAGTTGTTTTACTAACTGGATTGTATATAGTTACAAAAAAATAAAAAGAAATGATAAAAAAAGCATTAATTATAGGTGGTGTAGGATTAGCTGGTTACGGCTTATATCGTTATTTCAAATATCAAGTTGATTTAGCAATGAAATATGACTACAAAATAAAAAACTTCAAGTATTTAGGTATTAGTGGTAATGATGTAAAAGTTAGTGCTACTATTCAAATTAGCAATAAATCTAGTTTTAAGCTGATTGTAAATTCTTTTGATTTGGATTTGTACTATGAAGGTAAAAAATTTGCTGATGTTATTTCAACAAAACCAATTACAATAGAACCAAACAGTTCTTTTGACATTACTGGAATTGGTGTAATTAATGTAAACGACATTAAAGATGGTTTGCCAGCATTTTTATCCGATGTATTAAAACAACAACCAATTCAAATTGAGGTAGAAGGACAATTAAAAATCAATTTTATGAATGTAAATTCAACCATACAATTCAATAAAGAAAAATTTAATTATTCTAGTGATTTAATTAGCGAATATGGTTTTGGAGAAAAGTATGAAAACTTAAAACAGAAATATTCAAAAATATTCAATTTTTTCGGAATAAAATAGTAATTTTGAATCAAGAAACTTTAATAAAATAAAAAATGGTAGAAGGTATTGTAAAAAAAATCATGTTTACTGGTATTGAAAAATACGCAAAAAATTATGGGTTAACCGATTTAGAAGTTCAAATAAAGGTTTTGAACGATGAAAACGGAAGTGTAATTTACAAAATGTGTAAAAGATATGTAGAGGAAGAAGAAGTTAGATTTTTGCAAATTATGGATAAAAAATTAGATATGTTTGGCTATGAATCGTTAGCAAGTCCATTTCTTAAAAAAAGCCTAATTGAATGTTCAGAAGAAAACGAAATTAATGTAAATCAAGTTTGTTGCTTCATATTAAAATATGAAGATAAAAATAAAAAACAAAATATTGGTCTTGGATTTTACAAAATAGAAGAAAACAAACCTTTAGCAAAATTAAAAGTAGTTACTTTAACACAACATTTAGAAAAATTAGGATTGTAAAAATAAAAAACCAATAAATGAATAAACTATGGATGAACTTGTAGAGCAAAAAGCTATTTTTTTTGAAGAAAACGGCTCAAATTTTTATCAACAAGTCGAGTATCTTGAAAGCTTAATGATTAATAGTGGCTCTCCAGATGTTGTGATAGGCAATTCGGAAGCGTTGCCTTTAACCCATACTTTTTGTGATGGAATTTATTTGAGAGAAATTTTTTTAAAACAAGGCGTAGTTGCTATTGGTAAAATCCATAAACACGACCACGCTTTTTTCTTATTAAAAGGAAAATTAATGTTGTGTACTGAAAACGGAGTAGAAGAAATGATTGCTCCCTTTTATGGAAAATCTCCAGCAGGCACAAAAAGAGTTGTTGTTGCATTAGAAGATTCTGTTTTTGTTAATGTTCATCCAAATCCAGATAATGAAGAAAATGTAGAGCAATTAGAAGAAAAATTTGTTGTTTCTTCATTTGAAGATTATAACAAATATAAACAATTAAAATAATTTTTTTATGAGTTATGTAGCGGTGGCATCGGTAGGAGGGTCTGTATTAACAAGTATTATAGGTGGTTCAAGTGCTAAAAAACAAGCAAGAAAGCAAAGAGAACTGCAAAAAGCAATGTTTTTGTCTAATTTGACTTCTCAAGAAAAATTAAAATACGAGGAGTTAAAGCTTTTAGGAGAAACCGAGAGAACAAAAATCCTTGCAGGTACTTTATTGGGTTATAGAGTTGCTTTACAACAAGAAAGCACAAAAAGATTGAAAGACACTTGGATTTATGTAGTAGGTAGTGGTTTAGGAATTTCATTAATCTATGGAGTTGTTTTAGTAGGAGGAAGTTATAAAAAAGGATAATTATGCCAACACCACCAAATATTGCAAAAGGAAGTACTGGTAGTGCTTTAGGAGGATGGACAGAAGCGGTTTCGATTGCTTCTGGTCTTATTGTTAATTATGCTTTTGCTTCTTCAATAAAATCAGACCAAAAAAGATTTGAAAAAGAAATTGCTAAATTAGATGCTAAAAAGCAAGAAGAACTTTTAAAGAAAGTACAACAAGCCGAAACTGAAATAGAAAGACAAAAAATAGTATATCAATATGTTGATAAACAAAAAATTGACGAATTAAAAAAAGAAGGTAAAAAACAAAGAACTATTTTGTACTTTGGTTTAGGAGCAGGAGTTTTAATCTATGCTCTATTGTTATTAAAATTGAAAAAACATGAATAAAGAAGTAAAAGTATTATTGGTAACTTTAGGTGTTGCACTTGGTTTGGTTTGGATATTTAAACCAAAAAAAGACAATGAAACAAAGTCATTAGACGATAAATATTCCGCACCAAAAGAAGCTACTGAAGATGTAAAGAAGGAAAAGGAAAATGCGGTTATAGGACTTCAAGCTATGCGTGAAGCAATAAACTCTGGAGAGAAAAAAACCGAATTAGACAAATTAAGTGCAATGATTCTAAAAGAGCAAGGCATTAAGGTAGTAATATCCAAAAAAACTGGTTTATTACGAGCAATGAATAAAAAAGGTAATTTAATTGCGGAAGAAGAAATAGAAAAAAAATAAATTATGCCTACAACAATAACTGCAACAGTAACGAATTATCCAAATGGATTGTTAAGTATAACAAGTACTGATGGAACTTCCTATCAGTCCATTTTAAATTCTATGGGTAGTTTTGTATATGGTGTTGATGAAGTTTATTTAAAAGCTAATTCTAATTCGCAAATATTGAATGGATTTACAGTAGAACAATATGATGTTAATGGTTATATTAAGTCTTTTGAGCAAAAACCAACTATTGACCCTTACCAATATCAAAAATCGGTTTTTTTTAAAATGGCTAAAGAAAATGTCGTTTTAAACGGACAAACTACTTTCGACATGAATGTTTTGCCAAATGAAGTCGTTTTTATAAGTATTTATGTTAATGAATTGGCTATGCGAGATTATCTTTCTGGAACTTCTGCTTTTGATAATGATTTTTTTAAAAACTTTAGCGATGTCATATAGTTTAAGCGATTTAAACGAAATTAAAATACAAAATAGAGAATATACTATATCAAAGCTTGAAACTGGAGATTTAATAAAATTAAAAGTTGATGTTTTGCCTATTTTATATCACTATGCTATAGTAGAAAAACAAGGCGATAAGCTTTATATTTACCACTTGCAAACGGATAAAATAAATTCAAATGGAGGTAACTTAATTTGCGAACCACTTGACACATATATTAAAGGGAAAGACATTATTTCGGTTAGTAAAACTAATTTATGCAGTAGAGATTTAACAAAAATGTATGAAGCTTTAAAAGGTTATAAATATGATTTTATAAACTTTAATTGTGAGCATTATGTAAACTTTGTTACCGATAAAAAATTAGTAAGTAACCAAGTTTTTAAGTGGGGTTCTATTGTTGCAATTGGCATTTTAGTAACCTATTTAATTAGAAAAAATAAAATATGAAAAGCATAAATTTAAAATTAACCAACAACTTTTTTTTAACCCAAAAAGTTTCTTTGTTTGGAACTGTAAAAAGCAATAATCAATCTTTAAATTATACAAAATCTTATGATTTTGACTTGAGTAGAGAGGTTTTGCCTAATGCCTTTAAATTTAGATATGCTTCTGTATCTAACCCTTCTTTAACAATTGATGCAAATATAACTGTAGATAACTCAACAATTCAAGAATATGTAAAAGCCTTAAATCTTTTAAACATAGGTTTTTTTGTAAGTAATCAAGATATTATTTACATGTTTTCCGATGATTATATTGGTATTTTAATTGTAATTTAAAAACCCGAAACGCTTGGCGAATCGGGTTTTAATTTTCTAGTTTAGTTTAATTTGATATAAAAGTATCTAAAGGTGTTTCGGTCTTTCAGAAGTTGGAAACTTTTAGTGATTACAAAAGTATAAAAAAAATTAAGAATAAAAAATTTTATCTAAAAGAGTTATCAATTCTTGCTCTTGATTTTTTAGATTAACAATATGCAATGTTATTCTTTCAATTTCTGAAAAAATCTTAACCATATTAGCTTTGTTTATTTGACTTCTATTATCAACTGCAAACTTTTTTAATTGTCCTTTGTAACGAATAAAAAATTGAATATCTGCTTGAGTTAAGTTGATGGCATAATCTATTTCCTTATCGGTTAAAATATTTTTTTTATTAGGGGGAAAATCAGAAGTTTTCATCTATGAAGTTTCTAAAATCCATTGAACATTTTTTTTCCAACTCATAATCCAAACTTTAATGTAGTATCTTCCGTTTTCAACTTTTCCTGCACAAACTCCTTTAAGTTCGGTCATAATTCTGCCATATTGCTTTTGAGTAACTTCAATAGGTTTGTTATATTCTATTTTCATTTTATTTTTTGTTCAAGTTATTAATTCTGTCGTATTCTTCTTTTTCTAGCCAACCATCGCTGGTGTATTCTTTTCCGACCCACACAAATTCTTTACCTTTTCGCTTTCGTGTAGAAATACCAACAATAGGCGTTTCAACACGAACATCAACAAGCTTATTAAAATTTATCGAAGTTTGGGATTTGTATTGTAACTCAACTAGCATTTGGTCTGCATCGTTTTTGTTTTCCGCTTCCATGATTATTGGCTTATCAACTCCTAAAAAAAAATATTTGTAGAATCGTGTTTTCAAAGTAAACTATTTAATTTGGGTTTTGTTTTAAATAAAGTACATGTAAAAAACCCATTAGTATTGAAAGCATTGTATATTTGTTTATAATTACACTTTTATCCATTAGTGTTGTTTAAAAAAGTTTCTTGGTAAGAATTGGGATAGGCAATGCTTATCCCTTTTTTTTTTACTCTGAATACCCTAATAAATCAAACTCATCTACATCATCAACAATAATAACGTTTCCAACAATTAAGTCGCTAGGGTAAATTAAATTATTGTCTTTTGCTAGTATGGTGGCTTGCTCGTTATATTCTAAATTTTTAAGCTTTCCTTCCTCGTCTAGCAACATAAGTCTGCCATAGGACATGGTTAATATTTCAATAGGACTTTCGTAAAAATCTTTTGAAACAAAGTTTTTTGCATCTTGAAAGGTTTTGATATTTATTTTTTTAATATCGCCTTCGGTGGTAATTAAGGTAACTTGCATTTTAATTTTATGTTTTAAAGTTCACTACAAATATAAAAAGTTTTTTGGTTTCACAAAAATTAATCAACATTTTTTACTTTAAAAAGTGTTTTTATTTCTGCTTTGTCTTTTTTTAGGCTTGGGTTTCGTTGTAAAACCAATCTTTTAGCTCTTGAAATAGTTTCCATTTTAGCCGTTTTATCAGTAAATTTACTATTAAAATAGGTAAATATATCATATCCACTCATTTCATTAATCTTATCCTTTCCTAACTCGTAAAAATAAAACGTAAAAATAAGTCGGTCATTGTCAGAAGATAGTTCTGGTTGTTGCTCCAATAAAAATTTTACTTTAGCAAAAGTGCTTTTTAGTTTTTTAAATTCTACTTCCATATAAATTTCCTTTATAAATAAAAACAATTTGGTTTTTGTCTGAAATGTTTTCAGTAATTTCAAAATAAATATCACGCATCATTTGTCTTGAATTAGCAATTGATTTTCCGTTGAAGAACCAATAAAAATTATTGTCTTTATAAGTTCCAAACATGTATTTGTGTCCAGAATTAATTTCAGAACTTACAGGAGATAGCATTACTATATCTATACCATTCTCGGTAAATTCTATAAAATTACATTTTTTCCTCAATAACTTAATATCGAAAGGTGTTGTTGTTAAATCCATCTTGGTATGTTTTAATTACAAATGTAATAAAATTTATTTAATAAAATAAAAGATATTATATAAAATATAAACTATCTTATTAGATAAGATTTTCTTTTTCTTCATCTTCTTGTTCTGAATCTTCTATTTCTTCAAAATAATCCATTGTATTGTTAGTTAATTGCTTGTATAACATATTGTGCATGTCGAAAAAATCGTGTACCATTTTTCTGTTTTCAACACTATCCCTGTAATAAATACAGTCGGTATTCCAACTTTCAAAATCTTCTCCTAACTGCATTGAAAGTTCATACATCATGTAGAAACACGTTAAACGAATATCCTTGTAAACCTGCTTCATAGCTTTGTTTTCTCGTCTATGCACAATTGTTTCAATATACTCTCCTTTTTCGTATCGGTCAAATTTTTGTTCTGTACCCAAAACACCTAAAGTTGCCAAACGGATAGTTTTAGATTTTTCATCTTTAACGCCATGTTGATATGTGTTTTTAGAAATATATCCCTTAACGTATGCTATTCTCCAATAAGCATGGTCAAGGTCTGTTCCAGTTAAATTGCCACTATCAACATCATATTCCAGATTAAACTCTTGTGTCTTTTTTTGAGGGGGTAAATCAATAAAAGGATTATTGTCAATAAATTTTTTAACATCGTCATTAACCATTTTAAAAAGATACAACTTGCTTTTAGGAAAATTTCTATTTTCGGTGGCGAAAAGATAGTGATTCGCTCCAAAAATAATTTGGTTTACCTCACTACCTTTTCGTATTAAAAAATTATGTTTGCCACCTACTAATCTTTTGTAGGTTCTATCGCATGAAAAGTTCTTGAATTGTCGTTTCATATTATCTTATTTCTCCACCTTGTTCAAATTTCTCAATAATTTGTTTTTGTCTTTGTAAGTATTGGCGTTTTGTTAAAATACCATCTTTAAAATCTTGTCGCAGAATATCTAAAACCGACTTTAACGCTTCAACTCTTGATTTTTCTAATTTAATCTTTTCTAATTCAATAGAACTTTCTTCTTTTGGCTTGCCTTTTGTTTTTGTAATACTTTTAGGCTCAACCTCTTTTGGTCTTTCTCTTTCTTTAGCCTGCTTTTTTGAAGTTTTCTGCTTCATTAATTTCTCCCTTTGTTTTCTTCTTTCCTCTCTTTGAGCAATTTGCTCTTTAGTTAAATCTCCTTCAGTCATTTGTCCGTAAATTTCCCCATCTTTAAGGTTTTGGTCATAACTAGAATTTTCTAATGTTACTAGCACATAATAACTACATGGCTGACCGTCGTCTTTTTTATTTGGCTGTACTAAAACTTTAAAAATAACTAAAGCATACTTTACTCCAGACCTACGAATATCTTCTCGTATTTCCATCATATTAGGCATTTCTGACTTTTTTATTACACCTGTGTCAATTATAGTGTCAAAAGCAAAACGCATTGGTAAATTAGAATCGAAATTAATCCAAACATCATCATCAGCTATAGTCCACCACTCTCTTTCAATTAAATCTTCTGCTGGAACATTTAAAGCTGAAAAACATATTTCTTTTCCCTTTTTTATTGGGGTAGGCATTGGCGGTTGACCTTCTGACAAAGCATTTTTAAAGTCAAGCTCTATGTCGCTTAATTTTACCTTATTGGAAGATTTTCCTTTGAAATTTGGGTAAACTTTTTTTGATGCGAAACGCATACTTTCACTCCATGTCCAGCCTAAATTTTGTTTTTTATTTAGCTCATGAACTTTTTTAGCAACTTTTAGCCAAGTTTTTCTACCATGTGGCTTTTTAGATTTTGAAGTTACTTTTTTATTTGTGGGTTTATTTTTGCTCATCTTGTTTTAATTCAAAATTTTTATATTTAAAAATTGTGCTTTTTGACAAACGGAAATGATTGATAGCTTTTTTAGTACTATATTCTTTACAAAAATTAGATATTGCAATTTTTAAATCGTTGCTAATAGCATATCTTTTCTTACCTGTATCGGTAATATTATGTTTTTTGCAATGAAAACTAATAGTTGAACGTGTACAATTTAAAATATCTTCAATTTCTCGGTAACTTTTACCTTGCCTTCTTAACTCAAGGATTTTTAATTTTAAATTTTTAGGTGCTGACATGGTTTTTTGGTTTTATATTATTGATTATCGGTAAAAAAAGTGGTAACAAGTACCACTATTTTTTTTAGATATATAAAAAATATCTATTTAACTTTTCTCCAAAGTTCACTTAATGGAGTTGGTGTCCAATTAAGACCTTCGGAAGTAATTTGTGAGGCTTTAAAACCACCAGTAGGAGTTGTAACTATTTCTTCATCTTCTCCTAAAGATACAGCGGTATTACCAACAACAATTTGGTCTTTTTTAAAAAAAGAATACACGAAAAAAGCTACTGCACCAACCAGTATTGCTCCACCTCCGTAATACAACATTTTTTTTGTGTTTGCATCCATAATTATTTTTTTTTCAAATGTACTAAAAAATTAAATTAAAAAGGGCAATCATTTTTTATTTTTGGTTTAACAATCTCTATTTTTTCTCTTTGTAGCTTTTCGGCTATGGCATCACGAATGAAATTTCCAACATCTACATTTAATGACTTCATTTTTTGTAGTGTTTTATGCTGTAAGTCAGTTATACGAATAACCTTTGTTTTGGTGTATTTTTGCATAATTGTAATACATTTATAGCGGTTAGCCAATAGTTATCACTCAGCTTGGTTGGAGCGTTTAGATTCTCGATTAAATTTTTTCTCTGATATTTCTACAAAGCCATTTAAGTCTTGTCTATCTATTGATTTTCTGTTTTTATCATAAAAATAATCAGGAATTCCAGTAATATCAGTTTCAGAAAATCGTTGTCTAAATATTAATTCTCCAGTATTTGAGTTTTTAAAATATGTGAGTTCTACTTTCATTTTGATTGTGTTTAAAAAGCCGAAGTGATAACATACGTTAACCACCATTCAGGCTTTAGGTTAAATTTAATTGTCGTTTTGTGTCTGTAAGATTAGTCATAATCCGAAAGTTCAGTCCTTACTTTTCCTGAACATCGGTTAGCGTCCGCCGTTATGAGATAGCTTCTGCAAGATTGTCTTTAGAAACTTCTTCTTTTATTTTATTTAATAATTTTTCAGCAAAAGAGTGGTCTAATTTTCTAAACTTGTGCGCACTGTAAAACCCAGATGATACAG
>JACCDG010287404.1_pt1 | contig 60586 bp, 55 predicted proteins | sample 7442471 | NCBI WGS metagenome assembly JACCDG01 (sample SAMN15323444, study PRJNA562643) | freshwater metagenome | isolation source: river surface water | place: USA:Blue River Watershed | collected 2017-08-17 | reverse complement strand
TTTAAAATTACACCCAACCGTGGAGATTGCCTATCTTATCGTGGTTTAGCGCGTGAGGTAGCTGCACTGACAGGCAACGTACTTAAGCCTAGCGTTAATACAGTAAACAATCTAAATAAGTTGAGTGATACATTGAAGTTAGAAGTGCTAGCAGTAAATGAATGCCCTCATTATGTTGGTTTAGTAATTAATGATATTGATAATAAAATTACTTCGCCAGATTGGTTAGTTCGGATACTGGAGCGTAGCGGAGTGAGATCTATTTCTCCGTTAGTTGATATCGCCAATTATGTAATGTTAGCTTTAGGGCAGCCATTACATACCTTTGATCTAGCTAAAGTAGCTTCAGGTGTTAAAGTACGAATGGCTGCATCAGGTGAAGAGCTTAAACTAATTGATGCTAGCACAGCTAAATTACAAACTAACACACTAATAATTGCGGATGGTGAGAATAAGCCTGTTGCGATTGCTGGTGTAATGGGAAGCTTGGATTCTGGTGTTTCTGTTGATACTACTGCTCTATTATTAGAAAGTGCATTTTTTGCTCCAGATGTTATTCAGGGCAAAGCTAAGCTTTATGGTTTAAGCTCTGATGCTGCATTTAGGTTTGAGCGTGGGGTTGACCCCGAACTTCAGCACGATGCAATTAATCTTGCCGCACAATTAATCGTAGATATTTGTGGTGGTACAATCGGTGAGTATATTCACTTCTCAAATAATTCTGCTGGGGCTGAAACACAAAAAATAAACTTAAGTTTCAAAGAGATTGATACTTTTATTGGGCAATCCATTCCTGTTGTAACAATTATACAAATTTTAACTAATCTAGGTTGTATCTGTGATGTTAATGGCGATTTATTGGTGGTTACTCCTCCGAGCTATCGCTTCGACTTACGTATTAAGCAGGATATTATTGAAGAAATCATTCGCGTTTATGGTTATGACCGCATTGAAGCCAAGATGCCAATTTTGGAACACTCATTAGAGGCTTTGGATCCTAAGTTACACAAAATTGCAAATTTGAAGCAAACTATGGTTGCGTATGGCTTTAGTGAAATTATTAGCTACGCATTTATCGAAGAGAAATATGCCAAGTTGTTTTCAACTCCAGCAATAGAAGTTGTTCGTCTGCAAAACCCAATTGCAGGTTTGAACGTTATGCGCAGCAATTTAATTTCTGGTTTGATAAAAAGCTTGCAATATAATGTTAATCGTGCTCAAGATTCCGTGCGCTTGTTTGAATTAGCACGAGTATTTCATGGTGAAAGTATTGATGCTCAACCATTGCATTTGGCTGGGTTAATATATGGCAAATACTTACCTTCGAATTGGGCTTTAGCTTCCCGAGAGGTTGATTTTTATGATTTAAGTCTCGTGTTGCAAGAGTTATTAGCCGTTTTTGGTAAGGTAGAACTTAGAGCTATTGACTCCGATGGCGGTGCAGAATACATGCATCCAGGCAGAACTGCGAATGTTCTATTGAATAATAGTCAAGTTGGTTATATTTGTCAACTTCATCCTTCATTGGGTGGTGAGCTGGGGTTAGATGTCCTTCCATATGTTTTTGAAATTAATGTTGAGGCATTTGCAGAGAGCAAAAATGTTTCATTGCAAAATATAAGCAAATTTCAAAAAATAAGTCGTGACTTGGCTTTCGTTTTAGATAAAAATATAGAAGTTGGTGTAATTTTACAACGAATTGCACAATTAAAAATCAGAGAGTTGATTGATTTTAATGTATTTGATATTTTTAGTGGTGGTTCTTTAAGTGCTAATGAGAAAAGCGTAGCTGTAAATTTTGTTTTTCAGTCTGATAAGACGCTTAGCGATGAGGATGTTAACCCTGTGCTAGAGCAAATTAAGAATTTAGTAATAAATGAGTTTAACGGTAATTTAAGATAATATTAATTTTTTGAGGTATTTTATATGTCAACTGTAACTAAAAATGATTTGATTCAGGTTGTTATGGATAATTCAGAGTTAACTAGAGTCGATGCATATCGTCTAGTTGAAGACTTTTTTGATGTGATGACCAAAAGTTTGGAAGAGGGTGATGAGGTTAAAGTATCAGGATTTGGGAACTTTGTTTTGCGTGATAAGAGTGCCAGAATCGGACGTAATCCTAAAACCAAAGAGGAGTTTCCAATTAATGCTCGCCGAGTTGTCTCATTTCATACGAGTAATTTGCTTAAAGAGCAAATTAAAGATTATAAGCCAGAGTAAATTACTGGGTTATATCACCTAGTGTTTTAGTGGGTTAATAACCATAAAATTAATGTGGAAATATTGTTGGGTATGGTAAAATAATGGCTAGGAAAAAATCACAGGAGGATCGTCCGATGATGCAAAATTATTGGAAAGAAATTTTGTGTTTATTGATAATTAAAGCAGTTTTGTTAACTGGGCTTTGGTATAAGTGCTTCCGCAATCCAATAGTCATGGATGATAAAGCTGCTGCTGAGCACATTTTTCGTTAATTTTTGAGGTAAAACTATGGAAACACTAGTTGATTTGTCGCGGTTGCAGTTTGCAATAACGGCAATGTACCATTTTATTTTTGTTCCGCTGACTCTTGGGATGACGTGGATATTGGTAATAATGGAAACTATTTACGTAATAACTGGGAAACCGATTTATAAAGATATGACCAAATTTTGGGGTAAACTCTTTGGGATTAACTTTGCAATTGGAGTTACGACTGGTTTGACAATGGAATTCCAGTTTGGTACAAACTGGGCATATTACTCACACTATGTGGGTGATATTTTCGGGGTTCCTTTGGCAATTGAAGGTTTGATGGCATTCTTCTTAGAGTCAACTTTCATTGGTATGTTCTTCTTTGCTTGGGATCGTGTATCTAAAAAACAACACTTACTATTTACAGTATTAGTTGCAATTGGTTCTAATTTATCTGCATTATGGATTTTGGTTGCTAATGGTTGGATGCAAGAGCCGGTTGGTACTGTGTTTAATCCAATCACTATGCGGATGGAATTATCTAGCTTCTTTGCCGTGTTATTCAGCCCAGTTGCGCAAGCTAAATTTTTCCATACAACTTGTGCGGGTTATGTAACTGCATCAGTGTTTGTACTAGGTATTTCTTCGTTTTACTTACTACGTAAACAAGATTTACCATTTGCGCGTCGCTCATTCAAAGTTTCTGCCTTGTTTGGTTTATTTTCTTCAATCGCCGTAATCATTATGGGTGACCAATCAGGTCTATATGTTTATCATGCACAACCGTCAAAATTGGTAGCAATCGAAGGTATCTGGAATACTGAGCAGGCTCCGGTTTCTTGGTCTGTATTAGCATGGCCAGATCGTGAAAAGCATGAAAATCTTTTTGATATCCGTGTTCCGTATGTGGGTAGTTTGATTTTGAATCATAATTTCACTGATCCAGTAAAAGGTGCGAATGAAATTATTGCTGAAAATAAAGATAAAATCGTTAAAGGTCAGCAAGTTTTACTACAGCTAGAACAATTCCGCAAAACCCCTCAAGATACATCTTTGGTGGCTGAAATTCAAGCTAACTCAGAGTATTTAGGCTATGGGTTGTTGCTTAAAAAATATACTGAAGACGTAGCAAATGCAACACCTCAGATGATCGATCAGGCAGCCGAAGATACTGTGCCAAATTCACTTCCGTTGTATTATAGCTTCCGTTTAATGGCAGCAATTGGCGGTTCGTTATTTATGCTGTTCGCTTTTGCTTCATGGTACTCTTTTGGTGCGCGTGATGCGTATGAGCGTAAAACTTGGTTGTTAAAATGGGCATTGTGGTGGATGCCGACTCCTTGGATCGCTTGCTGGGCAGGATGGTTTGTAGCTGAGTATGGCCGTCAACCTTGGACTATCTTTGGAATTTTACCGACATATCTATCAACATCAAGCTTGTCAAGTGGGGAATTAATCTTCTCGTTAACAGGATTCACTTTGATTTATACTTTGTTATTGATCGTTGAATTATGGTTAATGTTTAAATATGCTCGCTTAGGTCCATCAAGCTTAGGTACTGGCAAATATCAATTTGAAACACGGAGTAAATAACATGGAATATGCAATTTTACGCGTTATCTGGTGGGTGCTGGTAGGTGTCCTGCTAATTGGTCTTATGATTATGGATGGTCACGATATGGGGGTGGGTACACTATCTCCATTTGTAGGTAAAACTGATTCAGAACGTCGTGCTGCGATTAACTCCGTAGCGCCGCACTGGGATGGTAACCAAGTATGGTTTATTACTGCTGGTGGTGCGGTTTTTGCTGCATGGCCTTTAGTGTATGCTGCATCGTTTTCAATGTTGTATATTGCGATTTTAGCTGTGCTTTGGACGTTGTTTTTACGTGCACCTGCATTTGACTATCGTTCTAAAATCGCAAATCCAACTTGGCGCTCTACTTGGGATTGGGTTCTGTTCGTAGGTTCTGCTGTTCCTCCATTATTGTTTGGCGTGGCTTTTGGTAATGTATTGCTTGGCATTCCATTCCATTATGATGACAGTATGCGTTTAGTGAGTGATGCATCTAATCCAATTATGGGTTTCTTGGGCTTGTTATCTCCTTTTGCAATCCTGTGTGGTCTAGTAGCATTTTCGATGACTGCTGCTCATGGTGGGGTTTATTTGACGCTTAGAACCGAGGGTGCAATGCAAGAGCGAGCACGCAAAGCTGCAACCATCTTCTCTTTGATTGCAATAGTGTGTTTCGCAGTCGGTGGTTTCTGGGTTGGACACATAAACGGGTATGTAGCAAGCAATTTAAGCCCGATAGCTCAGTCTGATCCGTTAGCGAAGAGTGTGCAAATTGTTCAAGGTGCGTGGTTAAATAACTATCATGAGTATGTATGGTTTGCAATTGCTCCAATTCTTGGTTTTGCTGGTTTGATTTTGTCGATAGTATTTAATACTAAAGGTAAATCAGGTATGGCATTTATATTTAGTGGCGCTGGTATGGCAGGGATTATTTTGACTGCAGGTATGTCAATGTTTCCATTTGTATTGCCCTCAAGCACCGATCCAAGAAGTAGCTTAACGGCATGGGATGCAACATCTTCCGAACATACACTATTATTGATGTTGGTTGCTGCTATTATTTTCACTCCGATTGTATTAACCTATACTTCATGGGTTTACAAAATCATGCGTGGTAAATTAACTACAGCTAAAATTGAAGAAAATTCTCATTCAATGTATTAAAAAGGACTTATAAAATGATGTTCTTAACTTGGTCAATTGGTGCTTATATCATTGTTCGCATTATAAGCGATAGTTTGGTAAAACAAGAACGTGATCCTAATTCAGGATTAGATAAGTAATTAGTAAATTACCCTAAAAATCCTCTTAATGAAAATTAAGGGGATTTTTTAATGAGCAGTAGGTATTATTACTATTCTGCTGTTTTTCGTATATGATATAATCATGCCTAATTAGGTCTAAGAGTTAGATTCTTAATTAATATGCTAATAATTCACAAAGGATCATTTGAACGATGCATAAAATTAAAAATTTTATTATCGCGATTGCTGCTTTTGCTGGATCATCACTGTTGACTGGTTGTAAAGATTTAGTGTTGATTCATTCAAAAGGTACAATAGGTAAAGATGAGAGAGATCTTATTTTTACTGCAGTTGCTCTAATGCTATTGGTTGTAATTCCAGTGATTATTTTAACATTAGTATTTGCGTATAAATATCGCGATTCGAACTCTAATGCTAAATATGATCCAGGGTTTACGCATAGCACAAAAATTGAAGTGGTAGTTTGGGGTGTGCCAATTATTATTATTGGTATTCTTGCTGTTATAATTTGGAAAAGTACGCACGCACTAGATCCATATAAGCCAATCGAGGTTGAAGGTGTTAAACCTTTAAATGTTCAGGTTGTCGCATTGGATTGGAAGTGGATGTTTATTTATCCTGAGCAGCATATTGCAACTATAAATTATTTACAACTTCCAGTTGGTGTTCCTGTTGATTTTACAATAACAGCGGATGCGCCGATGAATTCGTTCATTATTCCTCAGCTTGGTGGGCAGATTTATGCTATGGCTGGTATGAAAACTCATCTAAATCTAATCGCTGATGAGGTGGGTGTATATGATGGGCGAGCTTTTGTAATAAACGGAAATGGTTTTAATGGAATGCATTTTAAGACTCACGTGACTTCTTCCGATGCATTTAATAATTGGGTGCAGGAAGTTAAAAATTCACCGAATAGCTTGACTACTGATGAGTATAAGCAATTATTAATACCTACCGAATACGTGCAACCTAAGTTCTATGCTTCAGTGGCAGATAATCTTTTCGAAGATATCGTAATGAAGTATATGATGCCTGGTATGGATGATATGCATGGTATGGATAGTAAATAACATAGTTTTCAAGGAAATCACGAATGATTGATTTTTTAGGTAGATTAACTTGGGATGCAATTCCTATTCATGAGCCTCCTGCAATTATTGCGGGTGCAATGATGGTTGGTGGATTTGTATTTCTGGTTGCATTAGTAACTTATTTCAAAAAATGGGGTTACTTGTGGAAAGAGTGGTTTACATCCGTAGATCATAAACGCATTGGTCTTATGTACATCATTATTGCTATTGTAATGCTGTTACGTGGATTTGCAGATGCAGCACTAATGCGTACGCAACAAGCTATTTCAGTCGGTAGTAATTACGGCTTTTTGCCACCAGATCACTATAATCAAATTTTCACTGCGCATGGCGTGATCATGATTTTCTTCGTAGCAATGCCATTGGTGGTGGGCTTGATGAATTTAGTAGTTCCATTACAGATTGGTGCACGTGATGTTGCCTTTCCGTATCTGAACTCACTAAGCTTTTGGTTGTTCATGGTTGGTATGGTGCTAATGATGTTATCCTTGGTTGTTGGTTCATTTGCTACAACTGGTTGGGTGAATTATGCTCCTTTATCTGAGAAAGTTTATAGCCCAGGAGTGGGGGTTGATTATTACATCTGGGCATTGCAGATTTCCGGTATTGGGACAACAATTTCAGGGATTAACTTCTTTGTAACCATTATTAAAATGCGCTGTCCTGGTATGACTCTTATGAAAATGCCTGTGTTTACATGGACTGCACTATGTTCCAATATTTTGATTATTATTTCATTCCCAATGATGACTGCTGCGTTGGCGTTATTAACGCTTGATCGTTATTTAGGCTTTCACTTCTTTACTGATGCTGGTGGTGGTAATCCGATGCTGTATGTAAATTTGATTTGGGCATGGGGGCATCCTGAAGTGTACATCTTGGTATTACCAGCATTTGGTGTATTCTCTGAGGTTACTTCTACGTTCTCACGTAAGCCTTTATTTGGCTACGCTACAATGGTTTATGCGACAGTAAGTATTACAGTGTTGTCATTTATTGTTTGGGTTCATCATTTCTTTACGATGGGTTCTGGGGCGAATGTAAATGCATTCTTTGGTATAATGACTACGATTATTGCGATTCCAACTGGGGTTAAAATTTTTAACTGGTTATTTACTATGTTCCGTGGGCGAATTTGGTTTGCAGCACCGATGTACTTCACCGTTGGTTTTATTATTACATTCTCAATTGGTGGTATGACTGGTGTCTTGCTTGCAGTGCCTGGCGCTGATTTTGTGTTACATAATAGCTTGTTTTTAATTGCTCATTTCCACAATGTAATTATTGGTGGTGTGGTGTTTGCATGTATGGCTGGTCTTTCATTTTGGTGTCCAAAAGCATTAGGCTTTAAAATGAACGAAGGTCTTGGTAAAGCTTCTTTCTGGTTTTGGCTAGTTGGGTTCTATATCGCATTTATACCGCTATATGTACTTGGTTTTATGGGGGCTGCTCGTCGGATTAGTCATTATGATTATTCAACAGGTTGGCATCCTTTATTCGTTGTTGCCTTTATTGGTATGCTGATTATCGCTGCTGGTATTGGATGTCAAGTATTGCAAATATTGGTAAGTATTATTAAAGCTAAGCAGAACCAAGATTATACTGGTGATCCATGGGATGGTCGCACACTAGAGTGGGCTACATCGTCTCCTCCGCCATTTTATAATTTCGCGCGTATTCCAACAGTGACGACATTGGAGCCTCATTGGGATGCTAAGCATAATGCAATACCTATTTTTGATGAAAGCAAACCTTATGAAGATATCCATATGCCACGTAATACTGGTATTGGAGCTATAATTGGCTTATTTGCGTTTACTTTGAGCTTTGGATTAATTTGGTATATTTGGTGGTTGGTTGCGGCAAGTGGTTTGGCTATCTTTGCTTGTGTTGTAGCTCGCTCATTAGACCATGATATCGATTATTATGTCCCTGCTGAAGAAGTTGAGCGCATTGAACATGAACTTATGTTACGTAGGAATAAAGCATAATGACTTCACAAATAATAAATAATCATTCTGCAGATCATCATCACGATCACGATGCCGAGGCTACTGCAAAGGTAGCTTTTGGCTTCTGGATTTACATAATGAGTGACTGCATATTGTTCTCTTGTTTTTTTGCATCTTATGCAGTTTTACATACTAATGTATTTGGTGGTGCTGGTCCCAAAGAACTATTCGACTTAAATTATGTAATGGTTGAAACCTTCTTGTTATTGACAAGTAGCTTTACCTATGGGTTAGCGATGCTTGCCGCACATAAGAATAATAAAGCTCAGGTTTTAACTTGGCTATTTATTACATTCCTTTTAGGGCTTGGATTCATTGGGATGGAAATAAATGAGTTTCATCATCTAATAATTGAAGGTAATGGTCCTGATCGTAGTGCATTCTTATCATCATTCTTTGGATTAGTAGGGTTACATGGTTTACATGTTACTTGTGGTCTAATTTGGATGGCGCTATTAATGTTCCAAGTATCTACACGTGGTTTAACGGCAATGGTAAATCGCAAGTTGGCTTGTCTAAGTTTGTTTTGGCATTTCTTAGATATTATTTGGATTTTTGTATTCACCGTTGTTTATTTGATGGGGGTGATGTAAATGTCAGTTCATCATGATGTTTCTGCGACTGGAGAAAGTCATGGTAGTGTTAAATCATATACCATTGGCTTCATTCTTTCAATCATTCTGACTGTAATTCCGTACTTCATAGTTGTCAATCATATGATGCCTGTAGAGGGTATAGCTATTGCGGTAGTCTTGCTTGCTGTTGGTCAGCTATTTATCCAATTAGTATTTTTCTTACATTTGGATCGTTCATCTGAACAGCGCTGGAATTTGATAACTTTTCTATTTACTACGTTGATATTATTGATATTAGTAATTGGTACTATATGGATCATGTGGAACCTTAATTATAATATGATGGATCACTAGTAAGTCTGTGTGATTTATGATGGCTAACCTGATTCGGCATTTGCTGGCTTGTCAGAGTTAGCCATTTTGCATTCTTGTTAAATAAAAAAATTAGGCTTATTGTGTTGATAAAAAAATTTATTTCGATTACTAAACCTGGGATTATTTTTGGAAATTTAATCACTGTTGCCGGGGGATTCTTTTTAGCTTCGGCAGGGCAAGCCAAATTATTTTTGCTGTTTATAACTTTGGCTGGAATTTCCTCTGTTATTGCTGCAGGTTGTGTATTTAATAACATAATTGACCGAGATATTGACCAGATAATGGAGCGCACCAAAGAACGTGTAATGGTGAAAGGGCTTTTGACTAAACGTGTTGCATTTGCATATGGAGCTGTATTAACACTAGTGGGTTGTACTTTGCTTTGGGTTTATGCTAATTTTTTAACAGTGGTTGTTGCTCTAGTTGGTCTGTTCTTTTATGTGGTTGTATATACGCTGGGTTTTAAACGTACGTCTGTCCATGGGACTTTAATTGGCAGTATTTCTGGGGCAATTCCTCCAGTAGTTGGCTACTGTGCTGTTACCAACCAACTTGATGTTGGTGCATTTATTTTATTTCTTATGCTAAGTATTTGGCAAATGCCACATTCATTCGCGATTGCTATTTTTCGATTTGATGATTATTTATCCGCTGGTATTCCCGTCTTGCCAGTGAAGAAAGGCATTTATTACGCTAAAGTTAATATGGTGCTTTATGTTTGTTTTTTCACTATTGCAGCTTCATTGTTGACGGTGTTTGGTTATACAGGCTTTTATTATTTAGCCGCAAGTTTAGCCATCGGACTTTGGTGGGTACGACTGGCAATTCGTGGCTTTAAAGCAGAAAATGATCGTGTATGGGCGCGCAAGATGTTTGGTTTTTCAATAATTGCAATAACTATTTTATCAATAATGATGTCCTTAGATGCGCTCCCTGTTATGCTTTGATTGAAATATAAACTATCATGGTACGATTTTCTCATAATAAAGCATTATCAATTATTTTTCTAACAATATTTATTGATATGCTAGGTATTGGAATCTTGATTCCAGTTTTCCCCTTATTGATTACCCATGGTTCTGAATTCTTAGTTACGCCGGCTAGTTGGTCGCAAGCTGAAAGCTTTATTTTTGCAGGGTGGTTACTAGCGGTATTTCCAATTTTACAATTCTTTTGTACCCCTATTCTTGGTCAGTTGTCTGATAAATACGGGCGGCGCAAATTATTAATACTCTCGATTAGCGGCACAGCTATTTCGTATTTTTTATTTGCTTATGGGATTTTAACTAGAAATATTGAGCTTTTATTTTTCTCGCGTATACTTGATGGTGCATCTGGTGGTAATATTTCGATTGCGCAGGCTGTCATTGGTGATGTTAGCGCCGAAAAAGATCGTGCGAAGAATTTTGGATTAGTTGGTGTTTCTATTGGTTTGGGATTTGTTCTTGGACCTTTTATTGGTGGAAAGCTATCTGATCCTGCGTTATTTGTGGCTTTTAATGCTGCAACGCCGTTTTGGTTTGCTGGAGCTTTAAGCTTTGTTAATCTAATGTTGGTTTATTTTTATCTACCCGAAACATCCTCACTTAAATTTGCCCTTAAAATTGATTATAATAAACCTTTGCATAATATATTTAAATCATTTATGATTCCTAATTTACGCCAGATAGTTCCAGCTCTATTTCTTTACAATGCAGGATTTACGTTTTTTACCGCATTCTGGGGCATAATCCTACTCAAACAATTTGATTTTACCCAAGGAATGGTGGGAAATTATTTTGCATATTTGGGTGTAATGATTATTTTAGCTCAAGGTGGTGTTGTAAGGCGCTTATCGGGTAAAGTTACCGATTACAAAGTACTTTATTTTAGCTTTGTTTTGACTGCTGTGTGTTTATTTGTTTATTATTTAATTCCTAGTCATGTTGCACATATCTGGATTTATAGTATTCCACCTTTTTTGGCAATAGCAACTGCGTTGAGCAAGGCTTTTAGCTCTGCTTTGATTGCCAGAACCACTGATCCAGCAGTTTTTGGTGAGGCAATGGGTGTTAATTCTAGTGCAAATGCCTTGGCGCAAGTTATTCCCTCTTTACTTTCTGGATATATTGCTGCTCATCAGGCTAGGTTAACAGTTCTATTGGGAGCTTTATTGATAGTTTTTGCTAGTATTTATTTTGTTTATAACTATCGTGAAAGTAATGTGCTTGCTAGGGATAAAAAATTAAAAAAATAAACTCATTGTGGGTGTATTGGTTTAAAATAGCGTAGTTATATTTTAGGGTGGCTTAAGTGTACATTAATAATGTTAAGTTTGCAAAATCAGCACAGAAAATAAGTGGTGAGATTAATTTAGGAACAGTTGCGCGAATTCAGGAAATTGGTGAATTCCAAGGCGTAGCTAAATATACCTTGCAAGGAGAGCTAGACCGTCTAAATAGACCTACACTTGTATTGTCAATTTATGGTATAATCAGCGCCTTATGTCAAAATTGTTTGCAACCGTTAGATATTTCAATTGAAAATCAAACGCAGATAACAGTTTTTTTTAATGAGGATCAGTTGGACGCTGCACTATTTTCCGAGAGTGAATCGGATGTGGTTGACGGTGTGTTGGCTGAAGACGAATTTGATGTTATGCAGCTGGTGGAAGATGAAGTGATTATGTTACTTCCTTGTGCCGCTAAGCATGACTCGTGTATTGGACTTAGTTACCATGATGAGGTTGAGAGTCCTTTCAATGTTTTAAAACAGATAATTTAGAGGTAATACAAATGGCAGTTCAACAAAATAAAAAATCTCCTTCTAAACGCGGTATGCACCGTTCACATGATTTTATCACGGCTCCTGCTACTGCAGTAGAAGCTACGACAGGTGAAGTTCATTTACGTCACCATATCAGCCCAAATGGCGTTTATCGTGGTAAAAAAATACTTAAAACTAAAGGTGAGTAATTTTTTGTAAAGTATTTTAAGCATGGCGATAGTACTTGCAGTTGATGCAATGGGTGGGGATCACGGTGTTAATATCACTGTACCTGCTTGTTTGCGCTTTTTGAGTGAAGTGGTCGATGTTAACTTAATTTTAGTTGGTGATCGTGATAGTATCTATAAGCAAATAGCTGGAGAATTATCGCGGTTCAGTGACCGAATTGAGGTTATTCACGCTACTCAGGTTGTTGGTATGGATGAAGCTCCGCAAAGTGCTATGCGTACTAAGCGTGACTCCTCTATGCGTATTGCTATTAACCTAGTAAAAGAAGGCAAAGCCAACGCTATTGTTTCAGCGGGTAATACCGGTGCTCTGATGGCGATTGCGCGTTATGTTTTGCGGACAATGGATGGGATTGATCGTCCTGCTATCGCTAAACTAATGCCAACCGTTAAGGGTGAGGTTTGTGTTCTTGATTTGGGCGCGAATATCGACTGCTCTCCTGAGCATCTACAGCAATTTGGAGTGATGGGTGCACAGCTAATGCGCGGTGTTACTGGTAAGACAACTCCAAGTGTGGGAATTTTAAATATTGGTAGTGAAGATATTAAAGGTAATGAAACAGTTAAAAAAGCTGCTGAGTTACTCAAAACTTCCAACTTAAATTTCTATGGTAATGTTGAAGGTGATGATATTTTCAAAGGTGTAGTTGATGTTGTTGTAACTGACGGCTTTACTGGAAATGTTTCACTTAAAACAACCGAAGGCGTTGCCAAAATGATTGCTTTCTTCCTTAAAGAAGAATTTACTCGAACGTGGTTTACTAAACTAATTGCGTTAATGTCTTATCCAGTATTAAAACGTTTGAAGCAGCGTGTTGACCCTAGTAAATACAATGGTGCCGTATTGTTGGGGTTAAATGGTCTGGTAATCAAAAGCCATGGTGGTGCTGATATTAATGGGTTCTACTACGCATTAGTCCAGGCTCACCACGAAGTTGGCGCTGGAGTAATTGGCTTATTGCATGAATATTTACAACAAAATAAACAAGTGTTAACTGATGGTGATGAGTTGCTTGAGTTTACAGATTTAAAATCACTTTAGAGTTGTGAGTTATTTTAGATAATGACTCCTAAACTTATACGCTGGCGAACCATGTTTGGTGGTTACTCAGAATAAGGTATAATCTAGGCTGGGTTTTCCCCAGCCTTTTGGCTTTTTAAAGGTAGCATAGTATTATGAAATACGCTAAGATTGTGGCTACAGGAAGTTATTTACCAACCAAGACTTTGACTAACAAAGATTTAGAAAATATGGTTGATACTTCAGATGAATGGATTATTGATCGTACTGGAATAAGAGAGCGGCATATCGTTGCTGAAGGTGAGACCACTAGTGATATGGCATATCGTGCAGCATTATCAGCTTTGAGTCAAGCCAATATGCGACCTGACGAAATTGATTTGATCATCGTTGCAACCAGCACTCCAGATTCAGTATTTCCTTCTACCGCGTGCATATTGCAAAATAAGTTGGGTATTAAAACAAATGGCAGCATTGATTTGCAAGCTGCATGCACTGGATTTATTTATGCACTGACTACTGCAGATTGCTTTATTAAATCAGGTATGGCAAAGAATATTTTGGTCGTAGGCAGCGATAGTATGTCACGAATTGTTGATTATACTGATCGTGGAACCTGTATTTTATTTGGCGATGGTGCTGGTGCCGTAATTCTTCAAGCAAGTGATGAATCAGGAATTTTAGGAAATGAAATTCATGCTGATGGTAGCTATAATTCAATTCTAACTTGTGACGGTCATTTGTATAATGGTGCAATTAAGGGTAATCCTTATGTTTACATGGACGGACAAGCTGTGTTTAAACTTGCTGTTCGTTCTTTAACAGCGGTTAGTAAAAATTTGGCTGATAAAGTCGGGATTAATTTATCACAAATTGACTGGATTGTTCCACACCAAGCAAATATCCGAATTTTGGAGTCAACTGCAAAAATGTTGGGTTGCAGTATGGATAAAGTTATTACCACAGTAGATAAACATGGTAATACATCTGCTGCTTCAGTTCCACTTGCATTAGATACTGCTGTTCGTGACGGGCGGATTAAAGCTGGAGATATTGTATTACTTCAAGGGGTTGGTGCTGGGTTTTCGTGGGGCGCTTCGCTGATTAGATTTTAACAAGGAGTTAGTATGACTAAATTTGCTTTTGTTTTTCCTGGGCAGGGCTCTCAGGCTTTAAAAATGATGGATGCTTTAGCTGAGATAAATGTAGTTCGAGATACATTTAATCAGGCTTCGGACGCTCTTGGTACAGATTTTTGGGCAATGCTTCAAGAAGAGAATACTGAAAACATTAATCAAACTATTAATACTCAACCTTTATTGTTAACTGCCAGCTATGCCACCTATTTAGCATGGTTGGAGAAATCAGCAAATCGCTTACCTGATTTTGTTGCTGGTCACAGCCTTGGTGAATATAGTGCCTTAGTTGCTGCTGGAGTGCTAGATTTTGTTGATGCGGTTAAATTAGTTCGTAAACGTGCCGAATATATGCAAGAAGCAGTTAAGCCTGGTGATGGTGGCATGGCTGCGGTATTAGGCTTGGCTGATGAATTGGTTGTTGAAGGCTGTGCTGAAGTAATGAGTAGCGGTGTTGGTGTTGTCCAAGGTGTTAATTTTAACTCTCCTGGGCAAGTAGTTATTGCTGGAAGCAAAGCTGCAGTTGATCAAGCTGCGGAGGTATTAAAAGCTAAAGGTGCACGTAAGGTTATGCCACTCCCTGTGTCTGTACCATCACATTGTGATTTGATGAAGCCAGCGGCGGAAAAATTAGCATTAGAATTAAATAACGTTAAATTTAATCAGCCAAAGATTTCCGTGGTACAAAATGTAAATGCAGCAATTGCCAATGATATTGCTTCAATTAAAGATGGTTTGGTTAAACAGTTATATTCACCTGTATTGTGGACAGATAGTATCAAAACGCTTGCAGCGCAAGATGTAAGTGTTATTGTTGAATGTGGTCCAGGTAAAGTTCTTTCGGGTTTAAATAAGCGGATTCATGAAGCGGCTCTAATTTTTAATCTTAATTCACAAGAAACACTTGCAGCATTACAAGAGCAACTGAAGTAGTTCGTTATGTTAAGCAGAGAGCAACGCAAAATATTGCGAAATATGTTATTAGCAATGCTGATAGCGTTGATATTAGTTGCAATATCTGCAATGTATCCGGTTGGTTGGCGCTTAAGTAGAATACAGTATTATTTTTTGGCGCTTATTTTACCAACCTGCAGCTACGTGATTGGTATTGCTAGAATTGCCAGTTTGCGTTTTTTTGATGAATCAGTGAGCAATCCACTAATAGCAGCAGAAAATTTGCGCTTGAATATCATGAAACAATATCTAAATAATACTCATGAGCAACTCTTCTTTGCTGTAATAGTTTATGCTTTACTCTCATGGGGTTTACCACTTGAGCACATCTATCTAGTATTGTTATTTAGCATATGCTTTATAGTTGGACGTCTACTTTTTGCAAATGGCTATAGCCATGGTGCAGGTGCGCGTAGTTTAGGGTTTGCGCTTACATTTTATTCAAGCGTAGTTGGTCTTGTAATTGGTTTGGTATTTCTAATTAAAAGTGTTATTTGAAAGCTTTTATTTTTTGATAGAATTATAAAGGGGTATTATTATGACTGATGTAAAAAAAGTAGCTCTGGTAACTGGTGCTAGTCGTGGAATTGGGCGCGCTATTGCGACCACATTAGCCAAAAATGGTATAGCTGTAATTGGTACGGCAACTAGCGAGAGCGGTGCTCTTGCAATTACTGACTATCTAAAAGAGTTTGGTGGGCGTGGAATAGCCCTAAATGTAAAAGATAAAGATAATATTGAGGGTGTGATTAAAGATATTGCGGCGACTGAAGGTGACGTAACGATTTTAGTAAATAATGCAGGTATTACTAAAGATGGCTTATTGATGCGCATGAAAGAGGACGATTGGGATGATGTTTTGGATACTAATTTAAAATCAGTTTTTCTCTTGGTTAAAGCCGCAATTCGTGGTATGACTAAAGCAAAATTTGGTAGAATTATTAATGTTGCTTCAGTGGTTGGTTTTATGGGTAATCCAGGACAGGTTAATTATTCTGCAGCCAAAGGTGGTATGATTGCTTTAACTAAATCATTGGCGAAAGAGTTTGGTAGTCGTAATATTACGGCTAACTGTGTAGCACCAGGATTTATCCAAACTGATATGACAGACAAATTGCCAGAAGAAACCCGTGCTTCTTATATTCAAAATATTCCATTAGGTAGATTTGGTCAGGTTGAGGACATTGCTAATGCCGTAAAATACCTTGCCAGTGATGATGCGAATTATGTAACAGGCAGCACAATCCATGTAAATGGTGGGCTATATGTCTGATTAAATTTTATTTTGTTTTATTTTGCCAAATATGATATAATAACGGAGTTAGGTTGATTATCTGAGCAAAATAGCTTGTTTGTTAAAAAAATCTTAGGTGATTGCAGGCGGTTTAGCTAATCAGCAGTTAATATAGTGTTTTAAGGAAAATTAAAATGTTAAAAAAAATTGCAGATACATTTGTTCTTATTGTAAAAACAATGGCTAAAGCTGGAGAATATGAAGCTCGTGCATATGAAGTTGCTTCAAGAAATCCTGCTAGTACAGCGCAGTAATAGATGCATAAAAAAAGCCCCTTTTAAGGGGCTTTTTTTACAAGTAAGTATTAATTCCCATACAATAAAAAAACCACCAAAAATAAATTTTGGTGGTTTCTAAATGTTTTCAGTATTGCTACCGAAATTTATTTGCCTGGGCGTAAGCTACGTACTGCTTTACCAGCTTGCCACATTTCGCTGTCGCGAATTTCAGCTAATTCAGCTTCTAGTTTTACACGGTAATCAGCTTGAGAGTTAGTGTCGATTGAGCGTTGAGCTTCTTCGCCAGCAGCTACTTTAGCATATAATTGTTCAAATACTGGGGCCGTTGCATCACGGAAAGGTTTTCTCCAATCCAAAGCACCACGCTGAGCAGTAGTCGAAGTATTTGCATACATCCAATCCATACCATTTTCACCAACTAGTTTAATCAATGATTCAGTTAATTCTTCAACTGTCTCATTAAAGGCTTCTGAAGGAGTATGACCATTTTTACGCAATACATTGTATTGAGCTTCCATCACACCAGCCAAAGCACCCATCAAAATACCACGTTCACCAGTTAAATCTGAGTAAACTTCTTTTTGGAAAGTAGTTTCAAATAAATAACCAGAACCAATACCAATACCAAGAGCTAGGCAACGCTCAGTTGCATGACCAGTTGCATCTTGGAATACAGCAAATGATGAGTTCAAACCTTTACCTTCAAGGAATAAACGACGTAATGAAGTTCCTGAACCTTTAGGTGCTGCTAAGAATACATCAACATCTTTTGGCGGAACAATACCAGTACGATCTTTGTAAGTAATACCAAAACCATGAGAAAAATATAATGCTTTACCCGCAGTTAAATGTTTTTGTACTGTTGGCCACATCGCGATTTGTGCTGCATCGCTTAGTAGATACATAATAATCGTAGCTTTTTGCATAGCGTCTTCAGGTGAGAATAAACTAACACCAGGTACGAAACCATCAGCTACTGCTTTATCATATGATTTAGAAGGAGAACGTTGACCAACGATTACATTGAAGCCATTATCTTTTAGATTTAATGCTTGACCAGGACCTTGTACACCATAACCGATAACTGCAATAGTTTCTTTAGCTAAAACCTCACGCGCTTTAGCTAGAGGAAATTCTTCACGTGTTACCACGTTTTCTTGTACGCCACCAAAATTCATAAGAGCCATAACTACTTCCTTAAAAGATTAAAATTTTTGATTGTTTAAAACACGAACATCACATACTTCGATAATTTTATGCAGTTGATTTGTCAATTTTTGGATTGAGTGATCATCACTGTACACAATTATTGAAAAATGAGATAACTCATCCTGACCGCTAAAGATGCTCATTTGATCAATGTTAACGCTATAGCGAGAAAATAATCCAGAGATTCTTTGTAATACACGCAAAGAATTACGGGTTACAATTGATATAATATGCATATCATGGGCATGTTTCTTATCCATTGTTACTTCTTCTTTCCTAAGATAATCTGATTTCATCAACGGCAGCACCTACCGGCATCATTGGGAATACTTTTTCGCGTTTTTCAACTACGACTTCAAGGAAATATGCCTCTTTTGAAGCCAACATTTCATTGACAGCACTTTCCAATTCTTCAGGATTACTCACTTTGCGTGATTTGATTCCGTATGCAGCAGCCAAAGCTACAAAATCAGGGTTAACCAGATCAACGAATGAATAGCGCTCTTCATAGAACATTTCCTGCCATTGACGCACCATTCCCAGATAGTTATTATTTAATAACAAAATTTTAACTGGTAGTTTTTCCTGTTTAATTACTGCTAATTCCTGAATATTCATTTGAATACCACCATCTCCTGATACGCAAATTACTTCACGATCCGGGTTTGCCATCTTAGCACCAATTGCAGCAGGCAGCGCAAATCCCATTGTGCCCAATCCGCCAGACGAGATATGAGATTTAGATTGTTTAAATTTATAATAACGCATTACCGCCATTTGATTTTGACCAACATCTGGTACTACAATTGCTTTACCTTCAGTTTTTTCTGATACCATATTAATAACTTGTGACATGCGGATTATATCTTTTTGCATGGTAAGTTCAGGCAGAATTACTTTTTGGTATTCTTCGTTATGCAATGCTTTAAATTTTTCACGCCATTGTTCATGACGATTTGGCTGTATATAACGTAGTAATTGAGTCAAGGCATACTTAGCATCAGTATGTAGCGGTATGTATGACTTGACATTTTTATTAATTTCAGCATGATCAATATCGATGTGAATAATCTTAGCTTGCTTCGCATATTTTGCTAGATTACCTGTAACACGATCATCAAAACGCATACCAATTGCAATAATTACATCGGCCTGATTAGTCATAATATTAGGTGCATAATTGCCATGCATTCCTAAAAGTCCTACGAATAGCTCATGATCACTTGGGAAATTATGTAAACCATGCAAGGTACAGGCTACTGGAATCGTTGCTTTTTCAGCTAATTTTAGAAGTTCATCTTCTGCATTTGACATGCCAATTCCATTACCCGCAAATATCAGAGGGCGTTTAGCTTCATTAACTATATCTGCAATTTGAATAAACTGAATATCAGGGCAATCATAACTATGATTGATTCGAGGTTTATGCTTTTTATAATGGTAATCAAGCATACCCATTTGTGCATCTTTGGTGATATCTACTAGAACTGGTCCTGGACGTCCCTCAGTTGCATAGTGAAATGCTTTAGAAATTACGGATGGAATATCTTCAGCACGAGTTACTTGATAATTCCATTTAGTAACCGGAATTGTTATTCCAACAATGTCTGCTTCCTGAAATGCGTCAGTACCAATCAGGCTACTTGCTACCTGACCTGTAATACATACTAGAGGAATCGAATCAAGCATTGCATCTGCAATTCCAGTTACCAGATTGGTTGCACCAGGACCTGAAGTTGCAAAACAGACTCCGACTTTACCACTAGATTTAGCGTAGCCCTCAGCGGCAATCACGCCACCTTGTTCATGGCGCACCAGGACGTGGTGAATTTTATCTTTTTTTTCAAATAAAGCATCATAAGTCGGCAAAATTGTACCACCAGGATAGCCAAATACTATCTCAATACCCTCTTGAATCAATGATTCAATAATGGCTTGCGCTCCAGTCATTTTCATTGCTTAGTCCCCTTTAGTTAATTTATAGTGTTCTTCAATGTATGCATTATTTACTGCATCAATAAACGCTTTTAGTGCAGAGATTTCAATGTCATCGTCTTCTGCTTGACCATTATAGCGCTTGCCATTTAAATCAATAATGATTTTTGATATACATAATGCATCTACAGTATGACCAGCTGAGTGTGAATTATAATCGACAACGGTTGTGGTTGCCAAATAATTATTTACGGCTTTATTCAATGCGCTAAGTGCAGAACCACGCCCTTGGTATTCAATACTAAAATCATGGTTGGTAAAAAATAATCCATGGAATGTAACCACTGTTTTACCGCTATCATCTTTAGCATAGCTTAAATGTTCTAGTTTTATCGGTGCACGATATTGCTTATAAGCAATCAATAACTCTTCATCGGTTACACCTTTGCGGCGATCTGCATAGAAATCTTTGATTGATTGCGTAATTGCAACCTTTTCATCATCTTGACAAGAATACCCCAATTTAGTAATTACTTGTTGTGCATGATTACTGCCACTAAGCGGTCCAAAAACAAAGCTAATTTCACTGCCAATATCTTTAGGGTCGAATGGTTGGTAAGCTAAAGGATTTTTCAAAATCGCATTGATATGTCCCCCTGACGTATGCGACGCCGAATTCTTACCAACAATCGGTGAGTGTGGCTGACGGGGTAACATTCGTTCAGCAATGAAATCAGAAGCTTCTTTGAGATAGCTGATGTCAATGTTGGTGTGATATTTTTGCTTCAAATGTTCGCCTTGCCCAAATTGACGAATAGTCATGATGCATTGCTCAAGGGCAACATTACCAGCCCGTTCACCAACGCCATTGATACAACCTTCAATTTGTCGTGCCACGCCGCTAAAGACTCCATTCAAACTATTATCTAATGCCGTTCCAAAGTCATTATGACAGTGCATTGACCAAATGATTTCTTTATTTGGAAACTCTTGCTGCATAATTGCTTTATGCTTTGCCATCTTGTTAACAAAATAATCTTCACCTTGGTATTGAGATGCACCACCAATTGTGTCAGGGCAATTAATTACCGTTGCACCAGCATCAATAGCATGACGAATTAAATCTGTTACAAAGTCAAAATTTTCGCGTTGGCGTGAATAACCTTCAGGGCTAAATTCAACTTCAAAGCCTGCATCAGCCATAATTTTAATTAAGCGATGAGTAGTTGCAATAATCGCGGGTTTATCTTCAGCTAATTTACCTAGCGATGCACTCATTAATTCAGGATCAACCGGAACATAGATATGAATCCGCGCGCGATTGATTGCTAATGATGGAGCTAACGCTTCCATCGTCCGATAAACCTGATCTTCACGTAATTGACAAAGTGATGAAATTATCATTGTTGAATTGATTGCTGCCATGTTTTTAGAAATTTGATTGACAATCGCAAAATCAGTATTACTAGCAGAAGGAAATCCAGCCTCTAAGACGTCAACACGTAAATTATGGGCAATTTGTGCATAATTCAAATTATCTTCAAATGACATACCTGCGCCAGGGGACTGTTGTCCATCGCGGAGTGTAATATCCAGCATATATACTTGTTGACTTGACATCTTCTTATCCTTTATATTTAAAGAGCAGCGATTACTTGATCAGTAAACTCTCTAGTTCCTACTACTTTATCGGCACTACCTTTAATTGCGATATCACCAGTACGATATCCCGCAACAATTGCAGCTTTAACTGCATCATTCACTGCTTGTGCTTCAGCATGCATGCCGAATGAATAACCCAACATCATCGCAGCAGATAAAATCTGCGCAATTGGATTGGCAATATTTTTATTTGCGATATCTGGCGCTGAACCACCAGCTGGCTCATAAAGTGCCAAACCAGTTGAACTAAAACTTGCCGATGGCATCATACCAACTGAACCAGATAAAACTGATAATTCATCAGATAAAATGTCACCAAATAAATTGGCGGTAAGAATCACATCAAATTGCGCAGGATTTTTGACAATCTGCATCGCGCAGTTATCCACTAACATATCGCTATAAACGATATCAGGATGATTTTTAGCTACTTCGCTAACCACTTGTCTCCATAGCTTCGAGGTTGCCAAAACATTAGCTTTATCTACTGAAACCAAATTTTTATTACGGGTACGTGCAACATTAAATGCATATTCAGCGATTGAACGAATTTGCTCTTCGGTATATTCAGCACTGTCAAAAGCATAGCGCTGACCATTTTTTTCACCTAGTGTATGTTCACCAAAGTAAATATCACCGATTAACTCACGGAAAATCACTACATCCAAACCATCTTTCAATAGCTCTGATTTAAGCGGTGATAAAGCTGCGATTTCAGGATAGATAGCCATTTTGCGTAGATTAATATTAAAATTAAACGCTTTACGTAGCGCTAAAATTGATTTAGCCTCGCAATTTGCCCATTTGGTTTCAGTTTGTAAATGTACCGGACCACCGACTGAGCCAAATAATACTGCATCTGATTGGTTACAAATATCGATAGTTGCTTGTGGTAAATGATCTTGGTAAACGTCATAAGCAGCACCACCAACCAAAGCTTCGGTATAGTTAAATGTGTGACCAAATTTTGTTGCGACTGCATCTAAAACGCGTTGTGCCTGAGCCATTACCTCAGGGCCAATGCCGTCACCGGCTAATATTGCAATGTTTTTGTTCATAAGCTGTAATATCTTTTTCTTGAGAAAGTAGGTAATCTAAATCATCCAATCCGTTGATTAAACAGTGTTTGCGGAAGGTGTCGTATTTAAAGCTGTGGGTTTCGCCCATAAAGCTGATTTTCTGTGCTTCTAGATCAATTGTCATCGCTAAAGTACTGTCAGCTAGCGATGCATCGATCCATTTAGTGATAGTTTCTTCAGGCAAGCTAATTAATAATAAACAGTTCTTAGCGGCATTATTGAAGAAAATGTCTGAAAATGAACTGCACACTACGGCTTGGATTCCATACTGTTGAATCGCCCAAACTGCGTGTTCACGTGATGAACCACAACCAAAATTAGCTTTTGAAAGTAAAATTTTGCCAGTGTTGTATGCTGGTTGATTAAGAATGAAATCCGGATACATTTTGCGCAATGCTGAGAAAACATGCTCACCAAAACCTAATTTACTCACACTTTTTAAATGTTGTGCTGGAATAATCATATCGGTATCAACATTATCCAGATTAAGTGGAATTACCGGGCTAGTTAGAGTAGTGAATTTTTGCATTATAGACTCTCCTCTGAAGCAATAAAACCAAGTACCGCACTTGCAGCCGTAGTTTGTGGTGATGCTAGATGCGTAATACTATTTGGACCTTGCCGTCCGATGAAATTACGGTTTGAAGTGCTCACGCAACGTTTGCCTTCAGGCACTTTATCTGGGTTCATTGCCAGGCACATTGAACAACCTGGCATTCTGAAATCAGCGCCAGCTGCGATAAATATCTTGTCTAAGCCTTCAGCTTGGGCTTGAGCCATAACTTGCTCTGAGCCAGGTACGATATACATGGTTACCCGTGAAGAAACCTTGCGTCCATCCAAAATTTTAGCTACTGCGCGTAAATCTTCAATTCGCCCATTGGTACAACTACCAACGAAAGCAAAATCAATCGGCGTACCTTTAAGTGATTGTCCTGGAGTTAAACCAGTGTAAGCATACGCTTTTTCTAAAGTAGCACGATCACCTCCAGCATCTAATGCCGGAGTTTGTCCGCTAAGGGCAATTGCATGTTCAGGGTTGATTCCCCAAGTAAGCATTGGACCTGCACCTTCAATATCAATTACGATTTCATGATCATAGCTTGCACCTGCATCACTTACTAATGCATTCCACCCAGCTTTGGCTTGTTCCCATGCAGCACCTTGTGGTGCATATTGGCGACCTTGCAAATAGGTAAAAGTGGTTGCATCAGGTGCAACTAGGCCAGCACGAGCTCCACATTCAATCGACATATTGCAAATTGTCATGCGACCTTCCATGCTTAGTGAGCGGATATATTCGCCAACGTATTCAATTACACAGCCTTTACCGCCACCAATTCCGATTACGGAGATAAGCTTGAGAATTGCATCTTTAGCTGTGAAGTATTGATTGGGCATGCCCTTAAATTCAACTTTAAAAGTTTTAGGCTTATCTTGCAAAATACAACTACTTGCCATCGCATGAGTGATTTCTGATGTTCCAACGCCAAAAGCTAAAGCACCAAACGCACCATGAGTCGAGGTATGTGAATCACCACAAATGATAGTTGTGCCTGGTAGGGTAAAACCTAGTTCTGGACCTACTACATGAACAATCCCTTGATGCGAACTCTCAATGTCGTAGATCGTTACGCCAGTTTCTTTGCAGTTGGCACGTAAAGTATCAACTTGAGTACGGGCAATCTCATCTGCAATCACAGCTCGATTTTTATCGGTAGGAATCGAGTGATCAACCGTTGCTAACAAATTTTGTTTATTGCGGATTTGTATTCCGCGTTGTTTCAATTCAGCAAATGCCTGTGCCGAAGTTACTTCATGCAGCAAGATCCTGTCAATATATAAAGTATCTGGAAAGTCAGGTTTGCTTTGTACTACGTGACTATGCCAAATCTTATTGATGATATTTTGTGCCATATTATTTTACCACTGTCAAATAATGATTGTATTTAGGATTTTCACCACGGCAAATTTTCAGATATTCAGTTTTTAGGTGTTGCGTAATTTTACCTTCTTTGCCATCACCAATTGGCTGGTCATTGATAGTGCCAGCTGCACGAACTTCTACTGCTGTACCTGTAAAGAATACTTCATCAGCAGCATATAATTCTTCAGGCTTGATTTTAGTTTCAACTACTTTGTAGCCTAGATCCTGCGCTAAACCAATTACGATTTTGCGAGTGATTCCAGTTAAAATTGTTCCTAGCTCAGGTGTATAAATTACGCCATCTTTAACCATGAATACATTGTCAGAACTTCCTTCAGACACATAACCTTCATAATCAAGCATAATTAATTCATTGTATTTAGTTCCACTAATTTGTAATAAAGCTTGTAAGCTATTTACGTAGTGACCGCAAATTTTAGCTCCAACTGCAGTTGATTTAGGGTGCAAGCGGATAAAGTCGCTGATTTTTACATCAAGTGCCACGTCAGGTAAATAATCACCCATATCATAAGAGTAAACAATTACTTCTACTGGTGTTTTAGGATCAGGGCGAACACGTACTTTAGTTGGCGGTAAACCATAGTAAGCCAAAGGGCGAATATAGCATGACTTCAATGCATTCGCTTTTACGGTTTCTACAACTGCCTGACATACTTCTTCTTTAGTATAAGGTATTTTCATCGCAATTGGGTCAGAAGAGACAAACATTCTGTCGATGTGCTCGGATAACGCTAAGACCGCTGTTTCGCCGCTAGCTAATTCATAGGCGCGTATTCCTTCGAATACACCAGTGCCGTAGTGCAGCGCGTGAGACATTACGTGAGTAGTTGCTTGTTCGAACGGAACTAGTTTACCGTTTTGCCAGATGTAGTTTGCCATAATTGAATATTCCAAATTTAAAAATTGTATTAATTTGAGTCGGGTATAAAATCCGCTTTTTGAACACTTAGCTTTGATGGCTAATAGCAAATAAGGCAAGTATTTTAAGCTTAAAATGCCAGTGTTGTCAAGATAAAAATGAGTTAAGCTGTTGTATTGTTGCGAAAATTCTAATAGGATTTTCTCCCTTCAGTCCTTGTGTGATTTGCATTTATGCTACAGTGTGCTTCTGATGCTGCACTGCACCTCTCAAAGTTGGGGTGGTGGGTTAAAAACCAGAGTAAATCAGGAGGGTTTCGCTGATGATTATAGTTGACTAAAATACTCGGATATTATATAATGGAGGGTGGGTTAAATAAGTCTAGTAAAAATAGTGTTATTTACTTGACACTTTTAGTGGGTTAATGTACAATATCTTCATTAATTATTTTGTGGATATATCGGATATGAAATTGACAACTAAGGGAAAATTTGCGGTTACTGCGCTGCTAGATATCGCTATTTACAGCGAAGATAATAAAAAACCAATCACGCTGTATAACATTAGTGAGCGGCAAAATATTTCTTTGTCGTACTTGGAGCAATTGTTTGTTAGGTTGCGTAAAAATCAGGTGGTAAAAAGTTATAAGGGGCCAGGTGGTGGCTATGTTTTAATGCGTGATCTGGATCAGATTCCTATTTCAGAAATCATTAAAGCCGTTGATGAAGATATGGATGCCAGAACTTGTCGCGGTAAAGGTAACTGTAAAGACAATACCAAATGTTTAACCCATGATCTGTGGGCAGGTTTAACCAATGAGATGTATGGTTATCTCGATAAAATAACCCTTAAAGATTTATTAAGCAAGGCAGAAACAAATGAACCTAGTAAAATTATGTTCTGCCGTAGTTAAAGGAATACATATAAAATGACATTACAATTACCAATTTACTTAGATAGCGCTGCAACTACTAAATTGGATCCGCGAGTATTAGAAAAAATGATGCCGTTTTTAACTAATGATTTTGGTAATCCGGCATCGCGTTCGCATGGTTTTGGCTGGACTGCTGAAGCTGCAGTTGAGCATGCACGTGAGCAAGTGGCTAGTACGGTTGGCTGTGATAGTAAAGAAATTATCTGGACTTCGGGTGCTACTGAGTCAATCAATTTGGCAGTGAAAGGTGCGGCTTTATTTTATCAAGATAAAGGCAAACATCTAATTACAGTAAAAACTGAACATAAAGCAACGTTGGATACGATGCGTGAATTAGAAAGAATTGGTTTTGAAGTAACTTATTTAACTCCTGAAACAAATGGTCTTCTGGATTTAACTAAGTTGGCTGCGGCAATTCGCCCTGATACAATATTAATCTCAGTGATGTATGTTAATAATGAAATCGGAGTGGTTCAGGATGTAGCGGCGATAGGTAATCTGTGCCGTGAAAAAGGAATTATCTTTCATGTTGATGCAGCTCAAGCGGTGGGTAAGGTTAAATTTAGTTTGGCTGATCTAAATGTTGACTTGATGAGTTTTTCAGCGCATAAAGTTTATGGACCTAAGGGAATTGGCGCGCTTTATGTACGTCGTAAACCAAGAGTAAGATTGCAACCATTGATTCACGGTGGAGGTCATGAACGTGGCTTCCGTTCGGGTACTTTACCAACTCATCAAATTGTAGGTATGGGTGCAGCTTTTGAATTAGCTACTCAGGAGATGGATAGCGAATTGCCACGCATAAAGTATTTGCGTGATAAATTACTAACTGGTTTGCAACAAATGGAAGAAGTTTATCTTAATGGTGATCTGGAGCATCGGGTTGCACATAATTTAAACGTAAGTTTTAATTATGTTGAGGGTGAGTCATTAATGATGGCGGTAAAAGATATTGCGGTTTCGAGTGGATCTGCTTGTACGTCTGCTTCACTAGAGCCATCATATGTATTACGCGCTTTAGGGCGCAATGATGAATTAGCGCACAGCTCAATTCGTTTCAGCATTAGCCGCTTTAATACTGAAGAAGAAGTTGACTATACTATTAAATTATTACAGGAAAAAGTTACTAAATTACGTGAGCTTTCCCCACTATGGGAAATGTACAAAGATGGGATTGATGTAGCAAACTTCGAATGGAGTTCGCATGATACCCAACGTGACGTAATTTTACATTAAGGAGAAATTGTCATGGCTTATTCAAATAAAGTTGTGGATCACTATGAAAATCCACGTAATGTTGGTGCATTAGATAAGAATGATGCCCAAGTTGGTACCGGCATGGTTGGTGCTCCGGCATGTGGTGATGTTATGAAGCTCCAGATTAAAGTTGGTGCAGATGGTATCATTCAAGATGCAAAATTTAAAACTTATGGCTGCGGCTCAGCAATTGCTTCATCATCATTGGTGACAGAGTGGCTTAAGGGTAAAAATTTAGATCAAGCTCAGGCTATCAAAAATAGCGATATTGCGGAAGAACTTGAATTACCTCCGGTGAAAATACACTGTTCCGTTTTAGCTGAGGATGCAATTAAAGCCGCTGTTGCTGACTATCGATCTAAAAATTCAAAATAAGAGGGTAGTTTCAAATGGGAATAAGTGCAACTGAAACTGCAGCCGCACGTGTTCAGGCTTTTTTAGCTAAGCGAGGCAAAGGTGTTGGCTTACGTTTAGGCGTAAAGACTACTGGGTGTTCTGGATTAGCCTATAAGATTGAGTTTGTTGATACTCCAGCAAGCGATGATCATAAGTTTGAGTCTAATGGAATTAGTATCTTTGTCGATGCTAAAAGTTTGCAGTTTCTTGATGGGACAGTACTTGACTATACCAAGGAAGGCTTACAGGAAGGGTTTAAATTTACGAATCCCAATGTTAAGGATGAGTGTGGTTGTGGTGAAAGCTTTACTGTTTAAATTTTGAACTTGAACAAAGCTACAGTAGATAATATAAAATAAGCCCTTGCCGTTTGTGCCGGGGCTTTTTACTGATATAAAGAAACTTAATAAATGAATAACGAATTGTTAAAACAAAATTACTTTGAACTTTTTGGTTTGCAGCAGGACTATAGAGTGGACTTGCGTGAGTTGCAAGATAATTTGCGAACTCTACAAAAACAGTATCATCCGGATAATTTTGCAGCCGAAAGTGCTGAGATTACTAATCAAGCATTGGTGCTTTCTAGCCAGATTAATCAAGCTTATACAACTCTGTCCGAACCATTGTCTCGTGCGATTTACCTATTGCAACTGCACGGTATTACTGTTGATTTAGTGCATGATACTAAATTTAGCAATGAATTTCTGATGGCACAAATCGAATTACGTGAACAGATTTCAGAGGCAGAAGATAGTGGAGATTTTGATGCGTTGGAGGAAATTGAGAAAAATTTGGCAAAAGAATCTAATTCGTTAGCAGTTAAAATTGGTGAGTTATTTACCATTGGACAATACCAACAAATCACGGAACTGATAAAACAATTGGCTTTTTATAATAAGCTGGAGCAGTTGGTTGCTAATATTCTTAGCTCAATGTATACTTAATCCGATTCATCATCCTAGGTCGTTGATTTATTCCTCACCTACTACGTGTAGGCTTCGTCATAAATCGCCTACTAGGATTTCGAATTAGTTTGAGTATAGTGAATTAATTATCATAAAACGGTACTGATTTGTATTCTTCTTGGTTTTGGCAAATAACGAAATAAACATTTCTGTGAATATTTCAGTTTATCTAAGTATCAAAAGTTGCAAAATTCGAGTTTAACCATATATAAAAGACGTGTATTATTCAAAATAGGAATATGTAAATGGCATTATTACAAATTGCAGAACCGGATATGTCCGGTGCGCCACATCAGCATAATGTGGCAATTGGGATTGATCTGGGGACAACTAATTCACTGGTTGCAACGGTAAAAAGTGGTGAAGCAACAGTTCTTTGTGATAGTAGCGGTGCTAAATTAATTCCTTCAATTGTCAATTATGGTAGTGATAAGCTAAGTGTTGGGCATGAAGCCTTAAAATTAAGAGTTAATGATCCTGCAAATACACTAGTTTCAATTAAACGCTTTATGGGGCGCGGGTTTGCTGATTTAGATCCTGATGTAGTTTATCCGTATAAATTTGCGGCAAAATCTGATGCCAATATTCAAATTAACACTCGTCAAGGTATAAAAAATCCAGTTGCGGTATCCGCAGATATTTTAACCTACTTACGTAATTTAGCGGTTGAGTCACTTGGTGAAGAGCCTGCCGGAGTGGTTATTACAGTTCCAGCTTATTTTGATGATGCACAGCGACAGGCAACCAAGTATGCAGGTGAAATTGCTGGTCTAAATGTTTTACGCTTGCTTAATGAACCGACCGCAGCTGCGATTGCTTATGGCTTGGATAACAAGCAAGACGGTACATTCTTAGTTTATGATTTGGGTGGCGGAACACTAGATGTGTCGATTTTACGTTTAAATCAAGGTGTTTTTGAAGTGTTGTCGGTTAGCGGAGATACGCAATTGGGTGGAGATGACTTTGATCACCGCCTGTATTGCTATATCCTAGAAAAATCTAATCTTTCACAATTGACTGATGAAGATACAGCTCAGTTATTAACTCGCGCCAAATTAGTTAAAGAACAGCTGGCGGATAAAGAAAAAGTTGCCTTTAGCGCGGTATTATCTAATAAACGAATTGTGAATTTAACTATAACTAGGGCTGAATATGAGACAATAGTCAAATATTTAGTGCAAAAAACGCTTATGCCACTTAAAAAAGCATTGCGCGATGCCAAACTTGATAAAGAACAAATAGATGAAATAATTATGGTCGGTGGTTCAACCCGGATGTTGGCAATTCGTCAAGCTGTGACTGAGTTTTTTGGGCGTGCTCCGTTAATTTCCATTAATCCAGATGAAGTAGTTGCAATCGGTGCTGGAATTCAGGCTGACATTTTAGTTGGTAATAAAAAAGACGATTGGTTGCTCTTGGATGTAACACCATTATCGCTCGGTGTTGAAACTATGGGGGGGCTAGTAGAGAAAATTATTCCACGTAATTCAACTATTCCCGTAGTACGGGCACAAGACTTTACTACCTACAAAGATGGGCAAACTGCGATGAGTGTGCATGTGGTGCAAGGTGAGCGTGAGTTGGTTAAAGATTGTCGTTCGCTAGCTAAATTTACTTTGCGTGGAATTCCACCAATGGTTGCTGGACAGGCTAGGATTCGAATTAGTTATCAGATTGATGCTGATGGCTTACTTTCTGTTCAAGCTAAAGAGATGACTAGCGGTGTCGCTGCTCATATTGAGGTTAAGCCTAGCTATGGTTTGAATGATGAACAGATAGGTGAAATGTTACAAGCTTCAATCAGTCATGCAAGTGAAGATATTCAGCAGCGTCAATATCAGGAGGCGGTAGTTGATGCACGAGCAATTTTGGATTCAGTTGAGAAGGCTTTAATTGCGGATGCAGATTTGCTTGATGAGGCTGAGCTAACGCAAATTAACCATGCATGTATGAAACTAAAAATTGCAATTGAGCAAAAAGCAATAGAACTTGATTCTGCAGGGGAAAAAGTTCGTCAATTAGTTGAGGGGCTAAATCAGGCAACCGATAGTTTTGCGGCTAAACGAATGGATAAGGCAATTAATCAGGCATTAACTGGTAAAGAAATCGCTGATATTGATAGCTAAGGTTGAAGGTTATTTTCTGGTATTTAGAGTTTGGTAATGTAAGTTGATTGTTACAAGGTGGTAAAAATGGGCGAGATTAATCAGCAGCTAAATTGCTCTCAAGCAATAGTTAAAATACTTGAAAATCTGGGTGTTACGCATGTTTTTGGCGTTCCTGGTGCAAAGATTGATAGCTTATTTATTGCACTAAAACATTCAAATATTAAATTGGTTTTAGTTCGTCATGAGCAAAATGCCGCTTTTATGGCTGCCGCATTTGGACGTATTACAGGTCGGGTTGGAGTGTGTATTGCTACTTCAGGACCTGGCGTTACCAATTTAATTACTGGATTAGCAACCGCAACTAGTGAAGGCGATCCAGTTTTAGCTATTGGTGGCGAGGTTCCACTCAACGAAAGACTTAAAAAAACGCATCAATCTCTTGATGCCGTTACTCTAATGAAACCTGTTACTAAATATAGTGCAGAAGTAGTTACGGTTGATCAACTAACTGAAATTATGGGTAATGCAATTCGTGCCGCTGAAAGTGGACGCTCTGGTGCTGCATTTATTTCCTTGCCAAAAGATATTGGTTTAGCACCATTTGTTGGTGATGTTGATCGAGAGTGGGGTAAAGTTGTTCCGCAAGGCATCGGTTCGCTAGCGGCAATTGATGCTGCTGCAGAGTTGATTAATGCCAGCAAACGTCCAATGGTAATTTTTGGAATGCAGGCTTCAAAACCAGATGTTGCTAATTCAGTGCAAAATTTTCTAGCTAAAACAAAAATACCGTATACTGCAACTTTTCAAGGTCCGGGTAAGTGGGCACAACCTAAAGATTGTGAAACTTTTGTCGGGCGAATTGGTTTGTTTCGTAATCAACCAGCCGATCATTTATTAGATCAATCTGATTGTATTATCACTATCGGTTATGATCCGATTGAATATGATCCTAACATCTGGAATCATAATAATCGTCGTAAATTAATTGCGCTGGATGTTATCAACGCTGATCAGGATAATGATTTTATGCCTGAAGTGGAAATTGTTGGCGAGATTGGTGGTTCGCTCGATGTTTTAGCCAGTAAATTAGCGCCACAAATTGAAACTGGATTTATTAATGCTGTTACTGATGCCTTAACTCAAAATAAGTTAACTGTGGCTGAAGGAGCACAACTAAATGGAACTCCAATTCACCCACTACGGGTTATTCATGAATTACAAAAGATAATTACGCCTGATACGCATATTGCACTAGATGTTGGCTCTAACTATATTTGGATGAATCGCTATTATGGCGCTGAATATGCTAGGCAAGTATTGGTTAGTAATGGGCAACAAACACTAGGTGTAGCTTTGCCGTGGGCAATAGCAGCAAGTTTATTATATCCTGATAAGCGGATTATCTCGGTGTCCGGTGATGGTGGATTTTTGTTTAGTTCAATGGAGCTGGAAACTGCAAAACGCTTGGGGGTGAAATTTATTCATTTGATATGGGATAGTGCTTCATATGACATGGTTTCATTTCAAGAAGCTGCACACTATGCAGGTGATACTGCTGGAGTTGAACTAGGATATTATGATGTTAAGGCTTATGCTGAATCATTCGGTTGTAAGGGCTACACTATCAAATCAGCAGATGAGATTGCTGGAGTATTCCAAGAAGCAATTGGCTCTGAAGTTTCGGTATTGATTCATATTCCGATTGACTATTCGCATAATATGCGTTTGATGCAAGATGTAATCCAAAGTTTTGTGAATTAATGGTGATAGCAATGAAAAAACATTCACATTATGGACACATAATAAAATCGAGGGTATCATCTGCATTATGGCAGGCTATTCTCGATCGTTGTGAGCGTACTGGTGAAACTCCTGATCACGTTATTCAGTCAGCACTTGCTAGCGAGCTTGATATTAGCCATCATACCTTGTTTCAGGTATCAACTTCAACCGCTTTAGTGCAGGGTATTTATAATGGTTGTATAACGGTAGCGGAGATCAAGAAACATGGTAATTTTGGTCTAGGTACTTTTGATGAGCTAGATGGTGAAGGAATAATGCTAGACGGAGAGGTTTGGCACGCTAAAAGCAATGGTTCATTAGCTTTGGCAGCTGATGATGAATTAGCGCCATTTTGGGCAACGACCAACTTTATACCACAAACTTCTTGCATCCTCAATGTAGTTGCTGGTTGGGATGATTTATGTCAACAACTTGATGAGTTAAGAAAATCCCAAAATATTTTCACATCAATTTGTATTAAAGGAACTTTTAAACATATTCAGTATCGAGTTGCGTGTAAAGCAGAGCAAGGTACTGATTTAGTCAGTGCAACTAATAACCAAGCTGTTTTTGATTTAAATGATTGTAGCGGAACACTGGTTGGGTTTTGGACGCCAGAATATGCTAAAACACTCAATGTACCGGGATATCATTTGCATCTATTAAGTGATGATAGAAAATTTGGAGGTCATGTACTTAGCCTATCTGCCGCTAATGTACAATTAATGTTAGCCGAAGAAACTGATTTTAAGATAGCATTGCCTGAGTCTGCCGAGTTTTTGCAGGCTGATTTAAGCATTGATCCATCAGAAGCTTTGGCTAAAGCAGAAGGAGCAAAATAAGTTGGAAGGAGAAATGAAAGATGCGTTTAGGGCAAACACATAATTTAAGAACATGGTTATTACACTTAGTATTTTTTTATCGCGAGAAAGTATTTCGTAAACTAATTCCGATTATGACGGTATTAGCGGTCTATGCGATCGTTATTGTTTATATTGATGCTTATTCTAATCGCTTTGAAAAACTTGAGATGATGAATCTCGGGCAGTTTCATCTGATATTCAGTTTTATTCTTGGGATTATTATTAGCTTTCGGGTCAATACTACCTATGCCCGTTGGTGGGAAGGGCGTGTACTGTGGGGGAATATTGTCAATAATTGCCGTAATCTGGGTATGAAATTCGATAACTTTGCTGGTTTACAAAATTATCCCCATTTCTTTGATTGTTTGCGTATTTTGCCTGCAGTAATAAAGTTTCATTTGCGTAAAGATCGCAAAAGCGTAACTCAGGAACTTAATTCGATTGGGATAATCTATGAAGTAGAGCATCCAGTTATTTATCTGACTAATCGCATGTATGGTGTGATTAATGAATTACGCAATCAAGACAAAATTCGTTTTGAACAGTATATGGCGATGGACATGCATCTTGTAAATTTGATTGATATGACTGGTGGCTGCGAGCGGATTGCAAATACCCCCGTGCCAGCGGCATTTGCCTTTTTTGTTAAACAAGCGCTATTGTTTTATTCTTTGATTTTTCCGTTTGGCTGGGTGGATAAATTTGGTTATTTCATTATTCCAATGATTTTGATGATGGTTTATGTATTGCTTGGTCTGGAAATATTATCTGAAGAACTAGAAAATCCATTTGGTACCGATGATAATGACTTACCTTTAGATTCGCTAACAACGACAATTGCCAATAATGTGACTTCAATTGCTGAACGTAAAGTATAATAGCCTTTTAATTTAGTTGTTACGGAGAAATAAGCTTATGATTCCTAAACTATATTTTGGTTTTGGTTACTTAAAGGGCGAACTTGCACCAATGTTCCGTAAAAAGTATTTGCAGGAAGATATTTTTGCGGGATTAACTGTTGCGTGTATCGCAATTCCATTATCTTTGGCAATTGCAATGGCTTCAGGCGTAGAACCTGGGGTTGGTCTTATTTCTGCTGTGATCGGTGGGATTTTAGCTGCTATATTCGGCGGTACTTCGATGGCTGTTACTGGTCCGGCTGCAGCCATGGCGGTAATTATTGCTAGTAATGTTGAACAATACGGTATGACGGGCTTATTGATAATCGGGATTATTTGTGGGGTACTGCAAATAGCTTTTGGAGTTTTTAAACTTGGGCGCTATGCCAAACTAGTTCCTTTGCCCGTAGTCGCTGCATTTACCGCGGGGATTGGCTTTATAATTATTGTTGGTCAGTTACCCAAAGCATTGCAATTACCCGCTCCAGATCAAAATCATGTATTTTATGTGATTCAACATATTGGTATGTATATCGAAACCATGAATCCAATTGCTTTTGGATTGGCGTTAATGACTTTAGCAACACTAAAAATTTTGCCTAAGTTTTTCCCAAAAGCGCCAACTCCGCTAATTGCAGTTGCAATACCTTCGCTGATTGTATACTTTGTTGGGTTAAAAAATATAACATTGGTTGGTAGTATTCCTCATAGTCTGGCAATGCCGCACTTACCTAATTTTACTGCGATTGCTGATTGGAAAGATTTAGTTATGAGTGCTTTTGCAGTATTTGCATTAGCGTCTTTGGAGACTTTATTATCTTCGAGTGCCGTAGATAGCATGGGTAAGGGCGATATGCATAATCCCAATCAAGAATTAATCGGGCAGGGTGCTGCTAATCTTGGTGTTGCTATTTTTGGTGGTTTGCCAGTAACAGGCGTAATTGCACGCTCCTCTGTAAATATTGCCGCTGGTGCAAAGACTCGTCGTTCAGCTGTTTTTCATTCTATTGCTGTATTGGCAGCAATCTATTTATTTCCGGGTTTGATTGAAAAAATTCCAGTAGCTGCATTGGCAGGTATCTTGCTGAGTGCTGGTATATCAATGATTAACTGGAAAGAGTTTATTCATTACTGGCGTACTGATCGTGGTGAAGCCGTGATTTATTTAATTACGTTTATCGCGATTATTGCCACTGATTTAGTCGAAGGTGTTCAGGCTGGGATTAGTGTTGCATTCTTATTAGTTGCGATTCGGATGCTAAAAACTAAAACTAATATTCGCTTATGGACGAATCAAGTGGTTATGCGGGTTGGTTTAACAGGTGGAATGACTTTCTGGTCTTTTGATCGTTTAAATAAACTTGAAGAGTATGTTTTAGAACATACTGGTTTGCGTTTTGTGGTATTTGAGTTTAATGAAGTGAGTGGTTTGGATTCTTCGGGTGCCGGACATTTAGTAACAACTGCACAAACAATTGCTGCGAGTGGAATTAAAATAATTTTTCACGGTTTAACTCAGGAACAGGAAAAGGTTTTAAATGCGAATGTGCAAGGTGATGTGGTTTGGAGTCAAACTCATACCGAAAGTGAAATTAAAGTACTACTCGAAGCTTCAGGTGTAGCGCATTCAGCTAAAGATGTACTACGTCACGGAATGCAAAAATACTTGGTGGATTTTGCCAAAGAGCGTAAACAATTAATTTCTACCTTGGCGCAAGGACAAAACCCACATACCTTATTGATAACATGTTCTGATAGTCGTTTAAATCCTAATTCTTTTTTATCATCTGGTTTGGGTGAGTTGTTTATTGTGCGTAATGTTGGTAATGTTGTGCCAGTATATGAACCAAACTCACAACACAGTGAAGTTGCGGCTATTGAATTCGCATTAGGTAGTCTTGGAATTAGAAATATTGTAATTTGTGCACATACTGATTGCGGTGCAATCAAATCAGTCCTAAGCGGTGCATGCAGTGATGATAGCGGTTTATCCAACTGGCTAAAACGCATTCGCATTGGTTATGGTGATGAATTGCCCGATAATGTGAGTGATGGTGTACGTCTTAATTTATTAAATCAAATAAATAATCTAAAAACTTATCCAGTAGTAAATAAATTATTGGAGGAGGCAAGCCTCGGTCTTTCTGCATGGATTTATGATGTAAGTACCGCAGATATGATGGAGTGGAGTTTTGAGAGTGGCAAGCTGGTTTCGCTGATTAAAGAGTAAAATTAAGTGATCATACATAAAAATGTCCATAACTTTAATCATTAAAAGCAAGGCAGTTAATAAATACTGCCTTGCTTTTAAATTATTGTTGAACACACATGATATGTATTTGTGGACATGTCCAATATGAAGAGGCAAACCAGCCAGTCTGTTGACTACTCGACACTAACCAACGTGATAATGAATCAAATAGAGTCGCATTTTTAGTCGCATAGCCAAAACCAGATTTAACCATTTTATGAGCATCACCAAACTGTGTGTCTTGGTAAAATCCATTGTCACCGATTCCTGCAGAAGAAATAGTGCTTGGGAATGTCCAATCACTTGCGGTTAGATCAGCATATCTGCTCCATGCTCCACTTATGGTTGAAGTTGATTTTCCATTAACGACCTTAGTCCAGTTAGCATCCTGATTTGCATATGACCAACCAACTAGAGTAGAACTTTCGCCAACTAAAACACCATTAATCCCAGTCCAAAAAAAGCGATTTTGTGGGTAACCAAATTCATCACGAATCAAGCCCGCTGGATAATTTTGAAATACACCATTAACATTACTGCTAATTTTGCCATTATTTCCCACGGTTGTGTAGCTAGTATCTGGTTGTACCGGCCAATCATTAAAACTACCAACTCCACAACTACCATTAGCATTACAGGGAAAACGATTACTTGCTACCAGTAAAGCTTTGAAAATAGCTTTTTTATCAATCAGGCTACCAATTTTTTTGGCTTCTGTATTACAGATTGCATCCGCAGCAGGTAACCCACTGAAATTGCTATAACCGCTTTGAGTAATAAATATTACTTTATCGACCAAAGCTGGCTTGCTTTTTGTGGCAGGTTTAATAGTTTGACCACCAGAGACCAATAGAGCATTGCGTAAATCGCGATTTTTCATGATCCCTTGATCGCCATTTTGTCCAACATCACCAGTTAGATTAGCATTTAACTGCAAGTCCCACGCTGAAATTCCAGCATTACTTAAATTAGTTGAGCGCGAACCTTTATAAGCAAATGGCGTTGAAGTAAGATACCATGATCCGGTGTCAATAGCGCTATCAATATGAAAACCAACTGCATTCAAATGGCTCGCATTTGAAGTTACGTTATAGTTGTACAATGAACGCGCCTCACGAATAGTCGGTAAGCGCCAATTGTTTTTACCGCAAACCTTCTTTTGATTTGCCGCAGGCACCCCATACTGATTCATGTTATCCCAAGTAATTCCATTTGCTTTTACACCATTACCTAGTGCATCATAAGCACCCTGAAGTATCGGTGATTGGCGGCTACCATCGGTCGTCCATACTAAACCAGTTAAATTATCTTTGATACATTCACCATTTGATAGGCTAGCAAAACGATTTTGCGGAATTTTTTTGCCTTGTTGTAAATCACCATCGGATCCAGTTGGTGAAGTATAATTAATCCCACCATCGCATTTAGCAGAGATTTGTTGAATTATTTTAGTTTGTCCCGTGGCAGGTACCTGAAAGGGTGCATTTTTATCGGCAGTACGCACTGGAATTGCATATTGGAAATAATTTGCAGCCATTGGCTCCCCAACTTTAGACTTATTCCGTCCACCAGTTACCCCTGAATCAAGGCTAGTAGCAAAGGCCATGTCATGAGCACAAAAGCCATCTAAATTATATGAAGTTGAACTCCAATACATGTCTTTACGTTCAACATTTTGGAACCCTTGGGCTTCTAACCACGCCGCGTTACTTGATTCGGCATAATTAACCAACGTTTCTAACTCGTTGGCATTTGGCATCCGCCAGTCTTTATGTCCACATAGGTCATACGCTGTATTAGCAGAATCACTATCCATAGCATTAATTTTATTTAGATTATCTTCCCACGAGGTTTTAGCAAATAATTTGCCATTTTTTGGCCACATAAAACCAGTTGTTTTATCAACGATACAATCGGCTTCAGCTCCAGTTCCGCTAACGAAACGTACCCCATCTATTTCACCGCCAGGTTGTAATTCACCATCATCACGTGGTGCATAGGTGGTTTTTTGCCCAGTAGTCATTACTTTAATGCTAGCTTTAGTTTCTGTAGCCGTAGTATTATATGGTGTGCTGGTGCTGTTACTGGCTGTACGGCTATTGCTAGTTCCACTGTTACAAGCAGCAAGTGAACTTAATGATATGATTAGATAGATTTTCTTTAATTTATGGTGCATAAATAATTCCTTAATAATTAATGATAGTTAACATGAGTCAGAGTAAATAATTTGTACTTGACAAGGTTGTGAGCTCTCCATAGGACGGAATTATTACATATTGATTACTGCGAAATTAATCTTGATTTGGATAATATTTATCATTTAAATGATAAATATTGATGGATGAAACGTGGCAGGTATTTACTGGATAGGGTATTATATTTTACGAAGTTTAGCGAAGCAATTTTCGATGAATTCTGCAACACAACGAATGGCTGCATTATCATGTTGTGGCACGCGGATAAGATAATAGGAAATTTCACCTCCAGATATTTCGGGGATAAGTTTTATAAAAGTTCCATTATTAATTTCATCAGCAAAGACTAGATCAGTACCACCAGCAATAGCATGACCACTCATGGCAAGTTGTTTTGCGCTTAGCATTGAGGTTACTTTTATACGAGTAGCATTTTCTACGCTCAAGTCTCCATGGTTTTGTGAAATAAAGTCAACAGGTTTTTTAGCATTATAACTATGATTGATCGGACCTGTGTATAAATGATTTGCTAAGTCTTTTAAGTCCGTTAGCAAGCCATAGCGGCTAATATATTCTTTAGTGCAGTATAAGAAGAGTTGTTGTTTGCCCAGATATTTTAGCTTGATAGTCTGTTGCTTTGGCATGTGATTAACTACGGCAAGATCAAATTTTTCTTTAAATAGGTTTAACTCAGTATGTTGATAATAGATTTCAAGCTCAAGATCCGGATGCTCTTGCAAAAATTCACCAATATATGGCGTAACAAGATTATAAGAAACTACTTCTGGCAAGACTAATTTAACTTTACCATGGATAGTTTCTTTCTTGGTTTGTTGTAGCTGAATATATTCGTTAAAGAGTTTTTGTTGATTGGTTACAAAATCATAAAGCTTAAGACCCAATGCCGTAATCTTAATACTTCTCGTACTGCGCGTCATCAATGCATAACCTAGATACGTTTCTAATGCTTGAACTTTGTTACTAACAGTTGATTGAGCAATCCCAAGTTTTATCGATGCTTTTGTAAAGCTTCCACATTCGACAACCGCACAAAATACGCTGGCTTCGACATATAAATTAGCTAAATCAAATTGTTGCATACTCGCATCTCCATCACTCTTTGAAACTATATTTTAGCATGGCAACAGCAAGGAAAAGCTTTTAAATTATGATAGCCTCCAAAACTAGATTGTAGGTGTTATTTATGAATTTGACCAGTGTAGTACCAGCGCTGATTTATTAGCTCAAATTGACTAATTTCATGCAGTTGGTGCTTTTTATTTTGATAGCGGTAATAAGCAATAAATTCAACTATACCTTTATCTTTAGATGCCACTCCTGAGTGAATGACTTCCAATTTAAGCCATTTCACACTTTGTGCCCAGTTTCTGGCTTCCTCAGCATCAAAATTCTGCAAAGCATCGCCGCGCATTGTCTCTTGAATGTAGTTAATATTTGCCTGTGAATAAGCAGTATAGCGTGAACGCATCAACTGCTCTGGTGTTGGTGGGAGAAGTTTACTTTCAATAAATGATTGACAACAGTTGCTATATTCCAGCTTACTGCCACAGGGGCATAGGTTTTGTTTTGCCATAAAGTTTTACTGACTCCAGAGTATCAAAAATTTACAGATTAAATAATCTCACCAAGTATGAATCATATCATTGCGGACAAATATTTACCAGATTATTCAACACCAAAGCGCTGATATTGACATTATGGATATTTGTTTATTGTTTGTGCAAAAATGGGAATTAGCTATGCAAAAGTGGGAAACCATGTGATTCAAAAAGTTGTTATTATAACGGTATCAAAAAACAAACTTTGTCAGGAGACATCACCATGAAAAAATTTCTAATTGCACTATTTTTAGCTACAGTAGTTTCATTTGCTAATGCAAAAACAGGACATGGCTCTGCTGGACATAACGACAGCGCTAAAGCTACTGGGCAAGACGTAGTATCTGCGGCTCATTCAACGACAAAACTTGGTCTGGAATTACCTATTGCTCCAATTGGAAGTGTACATAAACAATAATATTTTTGTGTGATTCATAGAACATCATTTCACTTTTTCCGAGCTTTTTTAGCTCTTGGATTGCCATTTCAGCATGGTAATTCTGGAGCTGAATATGCTCTTTTGTGATATCGTATTTACCATAAACTTCCATCAGAAAATGGTGCTATCTTACTTAATTATCACACAGTTAATTGAACAGTTTATATGATAAAAAAAGCCGACTATCTTGTCGACTTTTCTTATTGATTATTTTAATTTTGTATTATTGTGTTACAAAACTTGTGAATGGTGTAGAGGAAACATTATTAACCGTACGTCCAGTAAATCCAAGATAAACATTTTTACCTAAGAAAAATGGAAGTCCCCAAATGAATATTCCACTTGCAACGCTATCATTTCCAGGCATATAATAGCCAAGATTTGGATAAACGTGAGCCGTTGGAAAGTCATTAATCCAAGTTAATGCATTAGTTATCATGAATTGATTTGTAGTAGAATTACCTGTAAAATCATAGCTCATGATATTTGCACTTAGGCTTAGTGGCTGTATGGGACATAACAATCCTGCATATGGACCAGTTGGATTAGTTTCAGTATCTGGTGCACAGAGTAATTCGCCATAGTTGGTAATTAAATATCCTTGTGTACCACTATCAAACAAAGCTGACCAATTAGAACCATTATAATTAGTTCCAATAGTAACGATTGGATTACCAGACTCCATTGTTCCATTAAAGATTGGTGCACTTGTTGCCAATACATTATTCGTTTGAGTATTAATACCAAAAGTCAACGACCCAGTAACCTGACTTGCGGCAGCTCCACCAGCACTTGGTAGACTTAATATCAGTCCATTATTATTTAGTGCGTTTCCATTTGCATCTGACATAAAGGCAATTGGATTAACGACTTGTTGGCTTTCTGGTAACCGATAATAGCTGCATGAAGAAGTTCCTGACTCATCATTTGGGTTACAAGAGTAATACCCACCGCCGCTATCAAGACTTGATTCGGCATACATATTACCAGTGTCAAATATACTTGGATTTACCCCAACAATTGCATTTGAGCCAAATGTTTCAACTGTGTATTCATAAGGCGGCATTGCATATTGAGAGCACTGATCTGGTACTGAAATGGACGAACCACCAAGTAGATTAATTGGTATATTATATGCTGTTTGACCACCCATTCTAACATCAGCACGAGCGATTGGTCCCCAAGTATAGCCAGTTCCAAATGTAATACATTCATTGATCTGATTGCCATTTACGGTAAATGGTTGTAAATTCAAGTTATTTACCAAAGAAGATATGACACGTAAACCAGTCGAACCAGTATCAAGTAATACGTGGTCTAATGTTACACAATTATTTGTATTTGGCTGGCAAATTGATAGCGTAACGAATGGAACATTGATTGCATTTCCATTGTCATTATAACCCGTATTAATTAATGGTGATTCGACACTGACAGACATAACATTTGTAGGTGAGCTAGGTGATGATGAGCTTCCACCGCTGCCATTATTGCAGCTAACTACAGCGAAAGATACTAATACTGGAGCTAAAATGCCAAGAGTTTTCTTCATTTCAAATCTCCAATTTTAAGACCTTGTGGAAGATATTTAGTTAAAATTACTTGACCAAAGAAATGCCCCGGTACTCCACCGTAATTAGAGATTAAATCAGTATTTGCACTACTGCCAGAAGTAAGACCATGAGATGAGCCTTTGGTATTCATAAATTCATCAAAATAGTTACCAAGTAATACTTTCATATTTGGAATTCTTTTACCTGCCCATCTGATAGCAAAAACAGTATCTGAAGCTGGATTAATGTATTCTTTAATTTGAGTATTTTCAGTATTGATTGATTTGATAACGTAATTGTCTGTAGTTTCAATATTACTTACCCAAGAGGATAGATTTTTAGCATCATTGTTGACCTCTTCTGATGACTCTCCAAGACTAGCATATGCCGAAAGAGAAATTGTTGCCAATAAGCAAAAGCATAATTTTTTCATGATTGATAACTTATAAAAAAATTTAACATGTGATTTTATCTTATTATAAAAAATTTAGTATGTAATTTTATCCTATAAACCTGAGTCCTCACTTTTTTATGCTTAATATAGATTAAGCAATCCATAGATTTGTAACAAATTGGTAGTTATAATTAAAATTATATAAAGTTCCAGATGGTTAGCTTGGTTGACTAATAAAAATGTTAAAATAACTTGTTAAGTCTTATCAAATCAATTTGCGAATAGAGGGGAGTTTTTATTATGTTAATTAAGAAATCAGTTTTGTTAGTGATAGCAGTTTTAACTAATAGTGCTTTTGCAGTTTCATCTGCTAGCATAACTTTAAATTTATTGCCAGCTAATGATTTGGATTTAAATCAAATATCTTGTCAAAATAATCAGTGTAACTGGAATAATAGCGCCAGCAGTAATATCAAAAGTGGCGAAAGTGATAATGATTTCTGTCGTGGAAACAATCAAAAAGTGGGCGGTAATAGCATTCGTCTTGGAAATAATGCTTATGGAATGTCTTTGCCTTCTGGTATTGCTGTAAGTGAGGCAAATCTTAAAAATCGCGATGCTATTCTACAATTATTTAATACACCATATAACAAAATAACACCTCAGATGCTAAGAGAGTATGTCAAACTAGGTTATTCTGCAATCTGGATTTCACCGCCGCAAAAAAATGCTTATGTTCCGTATTGGAAGAAAAATATTCCCGCATGGTATGGAGCATATCAACCTGTAGATTTTGGTCAGATTGGTGATGAGCATAATATAATGTCTTTTGGTTCTGCTCGGGAATTAGCAAATCTGGTTAATGAAGCACATAAAGCTGGGTTACAAATAATAGTTGATTTGGCAATTCATCAGTTTGCTCAGCCTGGTGTGAACAATACTCCTTACTACACTGAATACCCAGGGCAGAAATACAACTTTGAATCTGGTAATATGACAGCAATTCAAACTTTCTGGTGGCCTCAAACTCGAGTTAAAAATTATCTACCATTGCCTACACTTAAATGCTCGGATAGCAATAATTATGATACGCCAGCAAGTATTGCATTAGTTGGCAATAATCCTAACGGTAAAGTCTTTGCTAATAAAGTAGTTGAGAGTACACCATGGCAAAATGATTTTTCTGGTTTGAATGGATGGTTTGACGGTGTTCTGCCTGCAGGAAGCAATTCATCTGTCGGTGTTAAGCAAATTTCATGTCGTACGGAGGCTGTTTTTGCTGGATTTTCTGCATGGTTATTGGGTGCTGATTACGAGCATGGCAGTATGAAAACAGCTGCAGATCCGCTGCGTGGTTTTAATGTTGATGGCTTTAGAATTGATGATATCAGCGGACAAAGCGTCGAATTTTATAATCGTTTATTTAAAGATGTAGCAAAATATAATAAATCTGGTAATCTATTTTTTGGCGAATATCCAACTGAATCAGCAACAGATTATTACCAATATATGGCAATAAGCACTGGTACAGGGGATCAGAATGCCATGCATACGATGAAAATGTTAAATTTCCCATTATTGGTTGCATTGAAACACGCTTTTAATGATGATCAATTTCAGCAAACATTGCAGGCTAGTTTTAACTCGCAATATGCTTACCAAGGAATCGGTAAAATAAGAGCAAGTAATGCAATTAACTTGGTAATTGATCAAGATACTGCACCAGACAGCATCAGTTCACGAGCAATGTGTCCATGGAATGGCAAAGCACAGTTTCCGGATTATGTGATGAATTACTATTCTGCACCATTAGCCTATGGTATTATCTTAGCGATGGAAGCTGGTACTCCATATATCTTCGCAGATATTCAGGCACAAAATCAACTAGGATTAACCGAGTCAGGTCTGTGGTCTTCTGATGTGGCAAATGGTAGTGTCTCATATTGGAATGAGAATGAGGTAATCGCAGGTGTTTATTTCCACAACCATACGCTTGGTAAAACTATGCAGTGGGGTGAGGCAAATCATGGCAATAATGATGTTGCAGTATTTACCCGCGGTGATGATTATCTGTTTATCGTTAATAAATCCGCCAGTAGCTATCAAGCGAATAACTCTTTGGCACAATTGAAGGATGGAAATTATATTGATTTAATGTCTCATCAAGTTATTCGGGTTAAGAACCATACTCTTGAGCAAGTTTATATACCAAAACAGGCGGTAATGTATTTTGTACCATTTCATGGTAGAGTTTGACATCTGAGTTTAAGTGCGAAATGCAAGGAAATAGATTAAACTATAGCTTGTATTTTGCACTTAAACTCCGAAGTGGTTTATTTACAATACGCATAAATTTGGTCATTACATTCTAAACTATTGTAGGTTTGACCTGCATATTCATAAGGAACTGCCGTCATTGTCATACCAAATTTACTTAGAAAGAATTGATAATAAGCTTTACGTCCTGTACCATCCTCGTTGATATAGTTATTACAACCACCATTTACCATCATCGTCGAAATTGCAATGTCGTGACAAGCTGCTTTCGGTGAATTAGAAATGATATTATGTAATGTTGGATTTTGATAACCATTTACGCGATACATCCAATACCATAATCCACCTTCCCAAGCTAAAACACCATCCTGTAAATATTGTTTAATAAAATTCTGCAAATTTGCACTATTTATAACTGGTGTATTTGCAAAACTCTGGTTATACCAACCAAAGAACTTAGTCATACTATCACCGGTTAATTGTAAATTACCCATTCCAATCCAATAGCCGGGATCTATGGTTTGATTCATATATTGCCATTGAAATCCGTCTAAGTCTGTCCCCCAGCTACCGACAACTAGCGGAGTAGCTAATTGAGTTGCAACATCTTTATACTGTGGTAATGATGCAATAATATCTGGAACACCTGGGAAAATAATTGAAACAGGAGATGTATTTAGCATATACTCGCCATCACCGTCAAAAACATAACCAGTATAAACATTAGCGGGTGTGTTTGATTCAACCGCTACAACGTAAGAAGATTTTGGATAATAAACAGTTTTATAACTACTTAAACCTAAATTAGCGCAGTTACTAGCCTCTGTTCCAGCTTTATCTGTTGGATTGCTTGTATAATCATAGCAAGAGCTTGCTCCAAGAGCACCATTTTCGTAACGAAAGTAAAGTCCATCATTTTGATTTTTCATTCCTGGGATCATTCCCGTCGTTTCCTGTGCCAGTGTAGCTAAAAAATTCGCAAATTCTTTAAGGTTGATTGTGTAGTCGCTACTACGTAAAAAAGTATAATTATTTCCAAATTTAAGGCGCATTGCTTGGTCTGCCGCAATAAAATTAGCATAAGAAAAATAACTACCTTTTTGAAAGCTACAACCGACTGCGTACATTTCTTTCTGTGCTTGAGTTGCATTGTCGGGTAAACTTACTTGGCAGAATTTGTCTAAGGCAGAAGTTGAACTGAATAAAATATTATTCCAATATGCCTCAGCTGTTTGACCATGATTACTAGCAATACACTCTAAAATAGCTTGCGGGCCTTGTGGGTTTTGACTAGCACAATCTACGGCATATACCAAATTACTCACGCCCAAGAAAGTAATGCTTAATAAGCTATAAGTTAATTTTTTCATTAAACCATCCTTTTAGTTAAAAAATGTCCAAATTCGGGTAATCCCACGCTGATCTTGACCTGATACATAAAGTTTATTATTTGAAGAGTCAACCGTTACAACTCCGACACTACTACTGCTTGGTATATCTAAAGTAGCCCAAGATTCAATTTGTAAATTGTAGCTCCAGACTTGACCATTAAAGTCTTTATCCACCCCGCCAACAATAATATAGCCAGAATTACCCGAAGGCATAAAACTTAGTGAACTAATTGTATAGCCAGGGAATGCTAAGTCTTGCAATTTACTACCATTATATTGCCAGACATGCGTTACAGAAAGGTTATCCTGACCTGTGATATAAATTGAGCCTGCATTATTACTTGTCATACCATTGATTGTTGAGAATTGGATGCCGGAGGATTCAATTTTATTGAAAGCTAAATGTGGATCAGATTCTTTATAATTCCATGTCCAAACATAGCTTCCATCTGATGGTCTCACATCATCGTAGTAACCAATTCCTGCAACGTAAATTTTGCCAAGACCATCATTAATAATATTGCTTAACGACCCAGCTTCGTAGTTAATACTATGTGCAATATTATTATCATTTGTATCGTAAAGAAATGCAGTACCGTAATGTGACCAGCCAAAGCCAGCCAAAGGAATAGCAAATGATGATGATGACAATGTTCCCAAGTTGGAAATATCTAAACCAAGTCCAACACCATTTGTTGAGTTAAATGTTAGCCAGGTTCCAGTTGCTGCTGGAAGTTTCATTACATTGGCACGGGTTGGATTAATGGTTAAATTTTGTGGAACATCAAAGGTTCCGTACAAATTGTTATTGCTATCAAATTCAAGTGCAGAAATAGCTTGAACGTTTGACAGACCTGAGTTAGTGAAATTGCCACACAAGCTTAATCCATTTTTACAGACAACTAAAGCTGGTTGCATGCTAGTATTAGTTCCTGCAATTGCCAGTTGATTATTATTAGCAGTCATGAAATTAATAAAGCCTAATTCATTGCTTCCGCCTAATCCGCTAACTGAATATTGTGTCCAGCTACCTTGTGGTGTGACTGGTATTGCTGTTGTAGTTGAGTTATTGTTAGAGCTACCTTGGCATCCGGCTAGTCCCATAAACAGGGGAAGTAGTGTAATTAAGTTACGAGTTTTGGGTTGATGCTTTTTTAACATCATTTTCCTCTCTATAAAAAATAAGAGTTTGTTTGTTAATTCAGGCGGGATTCTCTCATATAAATTACATTTAAATTAATCTGAATTTAGATAAGATTTATCATTTAAATGATAAATTGTGCTGTTGCTGGCGGATATAATGTCCTAGTCTTGTATAATAGAACCGCTCATAATTAGATACAAGATAACATAAATTGAGAAGTATCACTAGTTATTAAATTTAGATCAGAAACATTGTTAGTTCAAGTGGTTACTTGAAATATGCTATTGCAGCAAATATGTGTATACATTGAGTTTTAACAGTTTTGGTCGGTGACTTAGTTATCGATGTATTCTATAATATCAAAAGCTACAGGTATTTTTAATGGTTGCTCACTATTTTGGCTATAGTAAAAAGTTGTAAGTAGGTTTATACCTTTTACACTCTTACCAGTAGCATGGTCATGATGCCAGCATATAACCTCGTTCTCATCTGTATGAGGTTTATGCAGGATAGTATCATCAAATATTAAGCAACCATCAATATGTTCATGCTCTCTAACCAGAGATTTAACAGTACGCCATAGAGCTTTACTGTCAGACTCATGGTTAGCCAGCATACTCGTTACCTGATCATGGGATACTGCTTTATCTAGTATACTGGATAATCCTGTAGCTGTAGCCAGACCAGGTATTATTTGTAAATAATCTGTGTAAAGGTCAAAGATGTTCATTAGCGATTCGTCTTAATGGTTATTCTGAGGTCAGATTTTACACAATCATGCACGGTTAGTGCGTAACATCAGTAATTAAATAGTTTAATATTTGTTAAAATAACGAACTATAGTTTTTTGAATACTAATTAAACTATTATTGCATAAGTAATTTATGACAGATTAACTTAGTTAACAAGAGGAAGGTATACTGATATGTTACAATGTTTAAAAAATTATATGAAGTTAACTAGTCTATTTTCAATTATGATTGTCGTTACTGCATGTGGTAGTGGCAGTATTCATTCGTCACAGGATAGCCCAGTTTATGTATCCATCAGTGTACCCGCTACCACCTATGCCGATGCTAAATCAAGTAAATTTGCAGTTTATACTAGTGCTGGCAATGGTAAAAATACGTTAACTGAAATTGATACAGGTTCGGATTTATATGTAATTGAGTCGAGTTATGTTGGAAATAATATTCGCTACACTGGTGAGAGTATTACATTGGTTTATGACCACGGCATGATTAAACGGAGCGGATTGGTTGCTTATGCCTCAGTTAGCTTTTTGTCTGAAAGCGGTGCGACACTAATTCAAACTAGCAGCGACCAAGTGCCAATTGTAGTAGTTCCTGATGGTGTAATTAGTAATATTGAAAGCCAAAATCATGCTATCATGGGGATGCGGATGGATGGCAATGTTTCGGTAAGATTGTTTTTACCATATCCTTATAATCAAATGTTTATTATGAATATGCCAGAGCGTCAACTGGAGTTTGGTAATTTCACAACTCAGCAAATGAGTGGTTTTGGAATGGTTCAAGCACCTGAGAGTGCATGTGATCATTATACCGTATCTTCATCATCAAATAATTTGTGCTGGGATGATATGCATCTACCAGTAAAATATACTGCGACCAAGGATGGGACTCAAGTTCAAGCTACATTTAACTCTTTATTTGATAGCGGAGCAAGTAGTAGCTTCCAGTTTAAACCGCTTCCAGATTGGTTAGTGGTAAGTGATACTAATAAAGTTAAAAATCCAGTTGCAGCGACGATTATGACAACTCAGGGTCCAATGGCCTTGCAATTAACCGAACCTACGTCAGCATTTGCAAACGAATCAAATGGTGGAATTGTTAATGTAGGGAATAATATCTTTAATTTCTATCAGGTGCTCTATAATCAAGTTAACGGGCAAGTTGGTTTGAAAAGGGTCGCCAATCCTGAAACCACCACGGTGCCATTAGTCTATAATCTACAAGGCGAATCAATGGGCTTACATATGCCATTGATGGTTGGTAATAATTTACTTTACGCCGGAGTTGATACTGGTTCGGTTGGTTTGCGCGTTTTAGAGAGTGCCATTACTGATAAAACCGGGATTACCATTACTGCAGAATCTGAGAGTTATAGTTATCAGGATGGTGTTAGCCTTACTGGTTTGGTGGCAACTGCACCAGTAACAATCGGTGGTGTAACGGAGAATATCAAATTTATGGTAATTACTAATGTTAGCTGTTTACCACAGATTCCAGATTGTCCAAAAAATGCATTTACAGCTAGTGGACGTGCGGGATTAATGGGAGTTAGTCTGTATATTGGTGGAAGCACTCATGGGGTGTGGAATCCATTATCACAATTACCCGGTGCACTTGCCAATGGTTTTTATCTGGATGGTAATCGCTCCTATCCGGGATTAACAATCGGTTTAAATTCAGATAAGGTAACTGGGTTTGATTATGTTGATTTACAGCCAATTACGCAACCTGAGTCTAATCCAGCACCGTATTCGTTGTGGAATGTCAATTTGCCAGCTAGGGTTGAATATCCCTCTAAAGATGGAACGATAGCACTTAGCCAAACTGGTTCAGTATTGTATGATACTGGCACGGCTGCTTACACGATCTATAATGTTGGGGCGCAGGAGCAAGGAACGTTTCCTAATCATACGCAAATTAATCAAAAACAGCAGCTTAATGGCAATAAAAGCTTTGATTGGTCTTTCGCTACAGGGAATGAGTACTACATAGATTCAGCAGTCAAAGTTGCAGAATCCTTTTCGCTGGTAGTTAATACTGGGAATATCCCATTCATTACTTATGATATTTTGTATGATGTCGAGAGTGGCAAAATGGGATTTAGAATACGATAATCAGGCTATATTGAGTAGTTATTTTGGCATCTAGCTACTCAAATAGCTAAATATTTAAAATAAGTTCATGATTGTTTATTTACCACCTCTGACTGGAAGTAAATATTGCGAAGTTGACTGTGATGATGAAGCGGTTACGCTAGTAGATAAGTTAAGTGTTCTAATTATAGTATTGACAGCGAGGCTAGATGTCCAATACACATTGCTGGAAGAAATATTACTAAATCCAGCACCACCACTATTAATTGGTGTATTTAACCATGTGAGAACGTTAGATTCACCATAATTTATCAGGCTACGGAGTTCGTTTATATTTGGGGTTCGCCAATCTGTGTATCCACACCAAGTTCCACTTTCTGCGATATTTAATGCATTTGTCCAAGGGAGAGATTCTCCTCTATTTACTGAATTTAAGTTTCTCACCCACATTAGACCTGTTAACCTATCGATAATGCAGTTACCCGTAGTGTCAACAGCAAAGCGTGGGGTAGGCCAAGCGACGCCTTTTTGTAATGAACCATCTGTACCTGCTGTAGAGGTATAGCATCCACTAGTACAGCCTGTAGGAACGGTCTGACCCTGCCCAGTTTGGGGTACTAATGCAACATTAGCAGCCATCGTAGTAGTTGGCAAGCTTATTAACATAATCAAATTAACTAAATTTATACGCATTTATCTATCTTTTCCTTAAGTTAGCATTAAAAATTTAATTTTATTGTCCATCTCTGACTGGTAGTAGGTTCGAGCTGGCTGCTGTTTTAGTGGTGGCGTTAGATATGTTTCCATTACTCATATTAACGGTATATGCATTACTTGTATTACTAGCCACGGTAGTAGATGTCCAATATGTTGTTGCCACTATATTTGTAAACCCAGGACCAGACTCTGGTGCTTTACTTAACCACGTGACTTGTCCTTGAGTTGAGAAATTCATCAGACTCATTAGCTCATTGATATTTGGCATTCGCCATGTACCAGTACTTTGACCACACCATGTTCCTGCTGCTGCCGCAGTTAATGCGCTTGACCAGGTTGCTGCTGATATAGATGGGCTTTTAAGCCAGATTAAATTAGTTAGGTTATCTTTGATACACTGACCACTATCGACATATTCAAAGCGTGGTTTTGGTGCTGTAGTAGTTGTCGAGTATGCCCAAGGTATTCCAATATAAGTTGCACCATCTGAGTAGGCAGGAGCATTTGCTGGTAATGTCGGTGATTCACCAGTTTGTGGCAAATAAATATAAGGAGTAATTACTGAAGCACTTGGATTAAATGTTTGCGGTGATGATCCACCATTAATAAGAGCATTATTGCTTGCAGTTATCGTAAGGCTAAATGATCCAGAGGAATAGCTATAGGCATTACTCGGGGTATTTATGTCGGTACTGTTAGCAATAGATGCTGGATTCCAGTATGAATAGTTGCCACTACCAGTATATGGCGTAACCATAAACATACAGCTTTCAGAACCAGAAACTGAGCTATCTAAGTTACATGATGACGGTGAAAGCGTGTTCCCAGTTAATCCAGTTATCGTTGGAGTTACCGTGCTACTACCATCAGTTATTGTTGCTATAAAGGTATAGGCACTACCCATCATTGTTTGCCAGCTGTTAACCAGAGTTATGGTAACAGCAGGCGGAGTAATGCTTGTATACGCAACTGCAATTGATCGCAGGTAATTTGCACTACCCGAGCTGTTATTATAGTTACCTGCTATCTTTAATAGCATATTTTTATTAGCTTCGGCAACAGTGTCTGACAAAGTTACTGAATAAGTACAGCTACCATTTACAGGCAATGTTGTTCCTGTCGAGTTATTATTACTGTCTACGCAGGCTAGCGGAGTGCTTAGTGTTGTAGTAGCACTACCACCATCAGGATTGGAGGCGCTAGGGATTGTCACATCAGTTAAATCATATCCGCCAACATTTAGCGCTGTTACATTTACGGCAGTTGAATTAGTATTTTGAGTAAAGCTGACTGTATTTGGATTGATTATCATTTGTAATAGTGCTTGATCTTTACTATTGTACCAAAGTACAGATTGATTAAGTTGTTGGGTTGAGTTATTGTAAGTAATAGTGATAGTCCCGGTATTTCCTGCTTGGGGAACACTGAACGACAAACCACAATAAGCTCTGGCAATTAAAGTATTGCCGACAGTGCAGCTACTAGTAGCCGTTATTATGCTAATTCCATTGGTGGCAGTTATATTATTAATGATCGTATCCTGATTTCCCGCATTATAAACTATCATGTAGCTATTTGTGGACTCACTGGTATTAATTATGGGCATTCGCCCTGAAGTAAGAATTGGTCCATTACTAGTAGGAGTGGCATTTACGCTAAATTCAAGGTTGTCAGTACTTTTGGTACTTTGATTTATATAATTCAGATTCAAATTAATGTTTTGTGGTACGCTGATTTCTCCAGCAGTCAATTCAATTGCGACTACCTGTGATGCGTTTAGCGTATTATTGCTGCGATTGCTTTCTTTTACCTGAGGGTTAGCGGATGTTAACTTTTCTAATTGAAATATTCCACTATTTGCATACAGATAGACAGTTCCATAACCATGCGATGTTAAAGTTACATCGGTCATTGCTGATATTTGTGTTTTTGCTGGCACTAAAGAATAGTTGATCAGTTGCTGGGTATAACTTGCTTTACCATTTTGCATAAAGTTTGCTCGAATAAGTGTTGAACCTTGTACATTAGCTCCTTTTGCCGATAATATAGGGGTTGTAAATTCAATTGCGCAGCTTCCATGAGCAGGAATACTGCTGCATGAATTACCGTTTATAGTGAAATGACCGCTAACTGATTTAGCAATATTATTTTCACTGATGTAGCTTATATCACTGATTTGTTCATCGCTCAAATTATGAATATATACTACGGTTGTAGTAGCACTGTTTGCAAATACAGGCACAGTAGCTACATTATCAATCTCCAAAGTTCCTGATGAGCTTTCTGCCTGAGAACTACCATTGTTACATGCCGATATTGTTATTGCCAAAAGAAAACTGGCAAATTTCATAAATCTGCTTAAGTGCGTCTGTTCAAAAGTCTGTTTTGATACTTTATTTGTCACTGCTAATTTAACTCCTACCTAGGATAATGAAGATTTAATAATTCTATCATAAAACTTAATAAATATTTTATTAAAGTAAATCTGATGGTTACATCAGATTTACTTGATTTTAATTTCTTAATTAAGTGTTATTAGTGCTGATAATGGCGTAAACGATACGACGACCCCAGTTGTAGTTAAGTCAAATAACACATGCAAATCACTACCGAAATAAGCACTATTCTTAGTATAAATTACAGAAGCGGTTGCGGTGCCAGCAGATTGAGACAAGGTACAGGTTTGTGTCATTACTCCTGATTCCGGATTAGTTGTACAATTTGTCGCAGATGGAGTACCGCTAAAATAATCTTCCATTTGACTAACCACTGTCAATGATGGATAGCCAGTTGCATTTGCAAGGCTATGGCTAACGGTGACTGTTGTTCCAGACGCCTGAGTTACGCTATTAGCCAAAGTCGCCTGATTGCCCTGAACATATATAGTGGTACCATTTATTGGTGCTGGCGCTGGTGGGGTTATTTCAAACTGTGTCATATCTGCATATATATCCTGCAAGACTAAGGTTGGGACTATAAGATTCTCGGTGTAAGTTGCAGTTAAACCACCACTTACTGCTTCACCATATTGAGATAATACATTTTTGAAAACTATCACACAAGTCTGATTTGGAGAAATATTTACAACATATACCGGATCTGAGCAGGTTGTTGCATCTAATGCCCATGCTATTGGTGAATTCGTATTGTTTATTCCAGTAACTCGTACTGGATTAGTACCAGTATTTCGGTAGGTAAGAGTAATTGATGGAGAGTTAAGGTTTCCAGCGATTTGGTATGGATCGTTATTTGTTCCAGTTCCGGTTATGCCACTTGTAATAGTAATCGGATCCATAGTCAAGCTTTGATTATCAGGTTGTACCGTATAGTTTATATTTGATGTTGCTGTAGTGCCAGCAGTGGTTTGTCCGCCACTATAAGTTACAGTATAAAGAGCGGTTCCAGATAACTGACTTTGTGCCACGGTTGGACCTAGTTTTAAAGTTATTGAACAGCTCTCGCCTGAATTTATGGTTTGACTTGCACAACCATTATTGCTCATAATTAGATAGTCAGGATTATTTGACAGTACACTTCCTGAGATAATTGCAGGAGCTTCGCCGTTATTGGTAACTTTAAAAGTAGATGTCGATGATTCACTATTGTTACCAGTTATGGTTGGCATAGTCACTGCTGGCACACTTAATAAAGCGCGGTACTGATTTGAGGTATAGCCTACAGCAAGAACTCTGCTATAAGTTTGACTCGTACCATTATTGTAGCTGCCAATAACGTTAAAATTAATACTCCCATTCTCAGCTATTGCATCACTTATTGTTACTGTATAGCTACAGCTACCACCGATGAGTAGGTTTGTACCCGTTGTAGTACCTGAACTATCTACACAAACAGGTGTTGTTGCCGTCGAGGTTGCATTGCCTGTAGTAGTGGTTTGGTTAGTGGTGATCCCAGTTAGATTATAGCCACCAATATTATTTAATATCACAGTTGTATTAGCTCCAACTGATGCATTAAAAGTCAGTGGGTTTGGGTTGGCAGTCATTTGCAATAATGCTTCATTTTTACCATTATACCAGACAATAGTAGAGACAAGTGAACTTGCGCTGCCACCTGTGTAGTTAACTGTTATATTACCGTTTCCACTTGATTGGGGTACACTAAATACTATGCTGCAACCTGCGGTAGATTCTAAGGTTGAACTACAATCGCCTCCAGTTCGAGTAACACCTGCAGGAAAAGATATTACTCCTATATTCGCCGCTTGATTACCTGCATTAGTTATGTATAACGTTCCAGTTGGATTAGCAACACTAGTATCAATGATTGGTACATTACCAGATGTTAAAATAGCTCCTGAAGTTGATGGCGTTACTCCTACGTTTGACGTTGAAGTATAGTTATTACCGTCTGATGAAGATATTGCCGTAAGAGTGGCATTATAGCCGCCATCATTATTGATTGCTAGGTTAGTTTTAGCTGTTGTAGAAGCTGCATTATTTAATAAGTTTGTTGGCGCGCTTACCTCTAAAGCTGACACATAATTTGATTGAAGTTGTTTACCACTGATATTACCTTGGATTATCTGTACACCACTTTTATTCGAGGTGATACTATCTACTGTGTAAACTTTATTAAGTCCACTACCATAGATATATACTGTGCCATATGCCATATCGTTTCCAGATCCACTAAGTGATACGCCTGAAGAAAATAGCGCTCCTTTTGCTATATTATCATCTATACGACTAAAGCTTAATGTTTGATTGAATTGAAGTGCTTGATTGTTATAGCTATAATTTGCAGTAATTAATGCCGACCCTTGCGCTGTAGTTTTGCTTATAGTTGGTGTTGTGAAGGTTAAAGGGCAGGATTGACCTGCTGGTATCGTCGCACACGCTCCTGTGCTATTGTTATCTAGAAAGTTTCCCTCACCAGTATTTAATTTCGCACTGTACTTGATTTCTTTTATGGTTTGTTGTTGTGTACGTATATTATGCTTGTTGTTGTGTTATCTCCAATCACAGGCACAACTCCAGCGCTATCAATGGTTAATGGATTATTTACTGCAAAAGGTTGAGGCGAATTTCCATCACTGGAACAAGTACTACTGCTGCAGGCAAGCAAACCTGAAATTGCCATTACTATAAAGGTTTTTTTTAGATTTATTAAAGTGAATTTAAACTTCATTTTTATTCCTTTGGTGGTGAAATTTCAAAAAACAGATGTTCTATTTAATCATTTATTTATAAACAAAGCTGCATTATCAGATTATTGACGATTTGTGCTGCGAATAGTATATTATACCTTTCACTTCTGCTTTTACCATTACAATTAAGTGAAAAAATATCGTAGATGTTTATTTTAATTCGAGTAATGAGACTTTAATATTTTCTTGAGCTATGGTATTTATATTCCTACGCTTGGCTTTTAAAGAATAGTCATACTAATTCGCTATAGCGATCGTTTAATGTAGCTAATTGACACATTGTTATGCTAATTTATTTTAGATTTGGCGGTTATTATGAGTTTTTATGTGGTTTAATATCTGACTATAAATTTTATATTGTAAGCTAATTTTATAAAAGAATACAATCACCAAAATTGGTGATTGTATTCTTAGAGACGATTTTGTAAAATCACGTCTGTAAATATTTCTAACTTAGCTATTTTAATTTAAAAACAGGAATTATCATTATGTTACAGACTATCGTAAAAATATTTGAAGCTTATATTGAACTTGTAATACAAGCAAGTGAAATGGAAAGTCAGTCTTGGATTATGTCAAAAAGATAGATTCGGGATAATAAAAAAGTGAGAGTATGATACTCTCACTTTTTTATTTGCTAGCAAAAGCTTGCTGTACTGCGTTGATATCGGCAGGAACTTCAACTACTTGAGCTGGTTTTGCCAAAATAGCTTGTAATTGCTCAGCAACAGGAAGAGTCGTACCGGTAATTGGCTCAATGATCGTTTCAAATTTACATGGATCTGCGGTTGCGGCAATTATCCACGGTGCAGCGCTTAATTCTTTACGGGCAAAATAGCCAGTTGCGGTGTGTGGACACACTACGTAATTAAATTGCTGATTTACTTCTTTGATGATTTGACGAATTTGCTCATCATTCACGCTAAAAGCGGTTACATTCGCTTTGAAACTATCCAAAGTATTATATAAATGACTTAGGCGCTCAAAATTACTTGGATTACCAACATCCATCGCATTGGCAATAGTTGCGACACTAGCTTTAGGTTCAAATTTACCATTGCTGATATAATCAGAAATAACGCGGTTAGCATTGGTTGCCAACACGATTTCACGAATAGGGAAACCCATCGCTTTAGCCCAGTATGCAGCAGTTGAGTTACCAACATTACCAGTTGGAATTACATAACCAGCTTGCTCTTTGTTAGCCAGATAAAACTGCCAGCTAGTATAAGCATAGTAAGTTAATTGTGGCAATAGGCGTGCAATGTTGATACTGTTAGCGCTGCTTAGATGTGCCTGAGATGTCCACCACTCATCGCTAAATGCTTGTTTAACAATTTTTTGGCAATCATCAAATGTACCTTCAACGGCTAATGCGCAAATATTATCCCCCCAACAAGTGATTTGTTGTTCTTGACGTTTGGAGATTTGTCCTTTAGGGAACATTACAACTACATCAACGTTAGGCTTTTGATGAAAGGCACTAGCTACTGCTGAACCAGTATCACCAGAAGTTGCAACCACAATCGTAGTTTTACGATTTTTTGATAAGCGGCTCATACACTCAGCTAAAAAGCGCGCACCAAAATCTTTAAATGACAGAGTTGGACCATGAAATAATTCCATGATTGAAGTATTGTTATTTAGTGGACGAACTACCAATGGGAAATTAAAGGCATTTTTGCAAATATCTGTTAATTGTGATTCAAGCTCATCACCTTTGAAATAATCTGCCAAAATAGTGGCAGCGAATTGTGGGTAGCTAAGTTTAGGATCGAGTTTTGCCCAGTCGATTTGTGGGAATTGTTGAGGGACAAATAAACCACCATCTTCAGCCAATCCTTGCAAAATCGCTTGACTAACTGTTTTGGTATTGTTTTTGTCACGAGTACTATAAAATAACATATTATTATATTCCTATTTTCAGTATAAATTAATTCAAGATTAAAGCGTATAGGCGCCATTAGGATTGATCGGGGAAATCCAATGATCAGCGTTAACCTGATGTTGTTTAAACGCAGTAAGCATAGCTTGTGCAACTGATTCTGCGCCAGTTTTGCTTTCACAGAAAGCTAGTAAGCTTGGACCAGAACCAGATAAAGTAGCACTAATTGCACCAGCAGCAAGCGCCGCTTGCTTAACATCATAATAGCCCGTTACTAAAGCTGCGCGCTGTGGTTCAATGATTAAATCTTGCATTGAACGGCGTAGTAACTCAACATCTTTTTGATAAAAAGCACAGATTGCTGCTGCGAGAGCTGCAGATTGCTCAATGTATTTTTTAAGCGCAACGGTTGGACTCAAGATACCACGCGCACTTTTGGTTTCAACTTGCAAATGCGGGTGAACAATTACGCAATACAGCTCAGGGTAGGGTAGATTAATGACCTCCATTGGATCAATACTGCGAATAAGCGTAATCCCACCAAAAACGCAGGGTGCAACATTATCTGCATGACGTCCACCAGACGCAATCTCTTCGCCATAAAGCGCAAACTCAACTAAACGCTCTTTGCTAATTGGGGCGCTTAGGAATCCATTTAACGCAACTACTGCAGCAACGGCTGAAGCAGCAGAGCCGCCCATTCCAGAACCCATAGCAATGCCTTTGTCAATTTGTAGTGAAAACCCGCTGGTGATACCCAAATCTTCACACATTTTTTGCACGGCAAATGAAGCAGTGTTTTTAGTTGGTTCTAAAGGTAAACCAGTTACAGAGTTAATTTTTTCAATAACAATTTGATTATCATCGCGCTTAGTTAGTGTAACTGTGTCACCCACCGCATCTAATGCTAAACCGAGAATATCAAAGCCAACACCCAGATTAGCACTGGTTGCTGGCGCAAAAGCACTTACGCGGTTAACATCTGCTTTTAATAAACTCATAATGTATTCCCGCTTAGTATAAGTACGAAGTTAAACGTAATAAATCAGCAAAGATACCAGCAGCAGTAACTGCAGCACCAGCACCAGGTCCTTGAATAATCATTGGACGAGTTGCATCATAACGTTTAGTTTGGAAAATGATGATATTATCAGTACCATTTAAGCGAGCTAATGGATGGCTTTGTGCTACGGATTGAATCGCAACACTTACTGTACCATCAGCATGGATTTTACCTGCATAGGTTAATTTTTCACCTTTAGCTGCAGCTTCATTTGCCATACCCATAATTCGATCGTCAAATTGTGGTAAACGGGTCATAAATTCATCGATAGAGCAATTGCGTAATTCTTCGGGAACTAAGTTAGTTACGCTAATATCGCTTAATGAAACATTGTAACCAATTTCACGCGATAAGCAAACTAGTTTACGGGCAACATCTTGTCCAGATAAATCTTCACGTGGGTCTGGCTCAGTATAACCTAATTCTTTAGCATCTTTAACGATATCGGAGAAAATGCGTCCTTTGCCTAATTCATTGAAAATAAAGCTTAGTGTACCAGATACCACGCCTTCAATCGTGATAATTTCATCACCAGTTTTAATCAAATCTTGTAGCGTATTGATAACTGGTAAGCCTGCGCAAACCGTAGCTTCATATAGATAATGATTACCATTTTTACGCGCAGTTGTTTTGATTTGATTATGATATTCAATATCGCCAGCATTGGCATGTTTATTTGGTGTGATAACGTTAAAGCCTTGATTAAAGAAGCTTAAGTATTGCTTAGATAAAGCCGTGCTTGCTGTACAGTCAATA
>JACCDG011665083.1_pt1 | contig 60662 bp, 66 predicted proteins | sample 7442471 | NCBI WGS metagenome assembly JACCDG01 (sample SAMN15323444, study PRJNA562643) | freshwater metagenome | isolation source: river surface water | place: USA:Blue River Watershed | collected 2017-08-17 | reverse complement strand
TTTGATATTTCTCTATAGATTTTTTTAGCTTTTAGTCTAGCATCTTTTCCATAGATATCCCATGTATAATTTTGTTTCCTTTCCCCTGAATCATCTTGTAATATCGGCTTTTCTTTTTTTGCTACTTCGTATGCTCTTTGTATAAATTCGGAGCTACTTTCTGATAGTATAGATTCTTTTAGATAAAGATCAGCTTTAACAAATATTCTTTCTTGAAGTAGTTTTTTTTGTTCAAGATGTCTAATGTTTTTATTCATTTATTTATAAGTACTTTGTAATATGCCAAATAGAATCCGAATCCGTAAAACAATCTACACAATATACCAATAATAAATATTTTCCATCCGTATTCTATTAAAGACCCAGCAGCAGTTATAGATAGGAATAATAATATATTTCTTATAAGTTTAAATAAATGCCAAGCGTCAGTCAAGGAAACGAGAAGGGTTGTAGAAAAAATAAATTTGGGTCCCATTTTAGGATCCCCCCAGAGATATTTGTTTCTCCAGCTAATCTCAGGATTCCAGAATATTTGATTGGTTTTTTTAGAAAAAATACTATTAGAAAAATGAAATTGTAAGGTGTCCATTGCACCCTCAAAAAATCCAGATATCATAATTATTATAAATATAATTATAAATAGTTCCATCCTAGTAATTCTTAGATTGAGCGTATCCCTCGTTTACCATTAACTCATTAATATTTGTTCCGTCGTCTAAAATTATTATTCCTAAATATCTTCCATATTTTTCAGTAGAATCTTTTATTGTTTTAAGTATTATATTTTTTCCTTGTATTTTATCCTTTAGCCATTTTTTTGATTCTAGTCCTATTGATTTATCCTCTCCCTTTACTTCAGGAGCATTTATTCCAAAAAATCTAATTTGTACTCCTTTTCCGTCTCCCAGCCATTTTAACCCAAACCCAAGATCGATCTCTACCCTAATAGTATCCCCGTCATATACGTCTAGTACTTTTGCTCTATATGTGAATGGTTCTAGCATGATTATTTTTTATTATTTTTTATTAAATAAACAATATTTGCTGATAACCCGCCATAACAAGCTACAGCAACTGATACTTTCAAATAGATAGTATCTAAATATCCCTCTATCCACCAAAAGGGATAAAGTATACACCCAACTAACAATAAAATTATCGAGATGATTGAAGTTATATTATTAAACATATTTTTATTTTATTGTATATATACTAATGTACGTATACTAATAGCATGAAAAACATAATAATATACGAGAACTTTAATCAATACCAAGGAAGGAAAGAATTTACCGATTCGGAAATATCTTATTATCAAAAATTGTGGGACTGGCTACCTCAAAAATATAGATTTAATCAGTTTTTTCTTAAACTTTGGAATCAGGCTAAGGATAAGAAATATCTTTCCAATAAACAATGGATACAACTAGAATATCTATTAAAAAATGGAAAATCTCAATACGAAGCTGGAATTCTTCCTAGCAATTACTAATATACGAAACAAATTCATTAATTTTGATATAAATTTTATGTCAAAAAATAGAAATTGGGGAATATCTAATATCTTTTCGGAGGGTCATAGATCATATCTTCCTAGTAATTTCTGCTTATTTGATATTGACGCAATATTATTAGATTCCGAAAGAAATCCTAAATTCATATACGAGGGAAAATATAAAAGAGAAACTAAAAGTAAAGGCGACTTTATAGATACTTTTTATCGCCCCTCCAATTTACAAGCATCATTTTTAAGATTGATATCACAAAAGATAGGTGTGTATATACACGAAGAAACAACTGATTCTTGGTGGTTCGTAAATGATAGAATATTAGAGAAATCGTCAAACCCAAACTTGGATAAAGTAAAGACCGCTAACAGAATATACGTCGAGGATATTGTTAATGGGTATTCTCACAATTTATCTGGAATATTTATAAGAACTGAAGGTGAGAAACCTTCAGATATGGAGCAATACGGGGACTTTATAGCTGATTTAATCGATATACCTAAGGTATTAGTTAACGATGTGTTTGAAAGTGATTATATACACTTTAAACGAGATAAAGATATACTCAGATGTAACTCATCAGAAAGCTGGGAAAGCACTTGGAAGGAATTAAAAATTATCTAAGAAAATCCAATTTTTACGAAACTATAGATATTTATAAATCTATGATAAATAAAAAAATATGGCTACTAAAAGTCGAGTAAGAAAGAAAAATGGTAAACCGGTAAAGTATAAGCCGAAACCAAAGGGTATGTCTAAGACCCAAATGAAAAAGATCATGGAAATGATCCAGGAACAGCAAAAAATAGCTCAAGAAGGACCTAAAGAAATTGCAGAAACTAGAGAGGGTGAGGGTGAGTTATTAATATCACCTGAATTTATAAAAAAATTGAATGTCATACCTTCTGAAGATATAAAAGAAGGACCTGTTTTATCAGTGGAGAATAAATCAGAGAATCAAGAAAAGGAAGAAGTGGTTACTACAGAAAAAGAAGAAGAAAATACGGATCAGGGTCCAATTTCTTCAGAAATTTAAATAATAAATAAATCCCGTTCTTTTGGCGGGATTATTTGTGTTCTAATGGTTATATACCATATCAAATAATCAAATAACATGAAAATTATTAACGATGAACAGCTAAACGAATCAATTAAAAGTGGGGATAAGACTTTAGTTCTTTTCTCTGCAGATTGGTGTGGACCATGTAAGATAATTAAACCTACACTTGAAAGATTGGAAGAGAAACTAGAGGGTTCTCTAAAAATAGTAAAAGCAGATATTAGCGAAGCGGAAGAAGGAGCAAAAAAATTTAATATAAGAAATATACCAACTTGCGTACTTATAGAGGGGGAAAATGAGATAGCTAGATTCTCGGGAGTAAAAAATGATGAACAAATTAAAAAATTTCTTGAGGAACATCTGATTTTAAATTGAAACTTTATCTAAATTTGCAATATATTAATAAAACGTTCTTTAACATACTTATTTTCTTGAAGCGGTTTAAAGGGTTACTTCAATAAGATCAATTATAAAGCGAAAGGATTGGATCTCCGGTTCCAATCTAAACAAAAGGCTAATTACTGTATTAATCTGAAAGCGCCATAAATGGAACTAAAGGTAGATATCCGGTTTAATTCACCTGACTAGAAATTCGGGAATGATTACCTCCCATAAGGAGGGACCACTCTTTAAAGATTTCTCAAGAAAGTATTATTATAAAAATAAACTCCGAAGCGGGAATGAGGGATACTTCAAATTATAGGAAAAACGAAAACAAACCCTCGTTTAATATTCTCGGATTTTAAAATTTTATTCTGAAGCGGGATTGGGGGATACTTCGAAATGATTGTTAGACACCAAAAAATCCACGAATCAAAAATTCTCAGAATATAACTTTAAGGGGTTTGGACGCTAAGCGACTGGACCCCTTTTTTATTGTGTAACTATTAAAAAATAAATATATGTCAAGATTAGGAGAATTCGCAGACAAAAAGAAAGCAATGGAAATTTTGCAAAATTCCACTTATGGAGCATTTGCAGTAGAGAACTTCATGGGTGGAACATCGTATACGATTAATCCACTGGATACTCTTAGGATCATAGCTGCTTCTTCTATATTTGGAGAGCCGCAGTATTATAGAGATGGCTTGGGATCTCCGAGTAATCTTCATACATTAACTAAGAATTCGATATTTCCGGAAATGTTCGAATCCGGAGAAAGTGCTGTTGATGTTTTTGAAAAAACAATAGACTCATCTCTGGATTACGATTTCAAAGGAACTCTAGATCTTGCTTTAGAGTTAAGAACTAAATTCTTCATGAGACTTAATCCTTCTGTTATATTCGTAAGAGCTTCACAGCATCCAGAAAGAATTAAGTTCAACGAGGAGAACCCTGGATACATGAAATCCATAGGAAAGAAAATTGCTGAGCGACCTGACGATTTAACTAATCAATTTGAATATTATATGTTCAAGAATAAGAGTAAGTCAAAACTTCCTTCTCTTGTTAAAAGAACATGGGCGGAAAGACTTCAGGAATTTAGCAGATACCAATTAAACAAATATAAGGGTAAAAAGCTTATTGACCTTGTTCGTATTTCACATGCTTCTAACGAGGACATCGGTGAACTAATGAGAACTGGAAAACTTGAGGTTAAAGAATCTGAGAAAACTTGGGAGTCTTTAAGATCTGAAGGTAAAACTTGGAAAGAAATAACAGATACTATTCTTATTCCTCATATGGCTCTTCTAAGAAATCTTAGAGGTATATTCACAGAGATTGAAGATAGAACAATAGCTGCTAGAATATTAGCACAATTAAAAGGTGGTGTAGAAAAGGGTAAACAATTCCCTTTCAGATATTGGTCTGCTTATAAAGCAATACAAAGCTCAGATGTACATAACAAGCAAGCTATCTTAGATACTCTTGAGGAGTGCATAGATCAATCTGTAGAAAATATGCCAAAATTAAGAGGAAGAGTGGCTTGTTTATCTGATAATTCCGGATCTGCATGGGGTACATGTAATAGTGAGTATGGAACAGTGACAGTAGCTGAGATTGCTAACTTATCATCTCTTATTACTGCTCTACAATCTGATGAAGGTATAGTTGGAGTATTTGGAGACGAATTATCATTACAACCGGTATCCAAAAGAAATGGTCTTCTAACCCAATTAAAAGAAACATCAGAAAGAGGAAGAAAACAAGGAGGAGGAACAGAAAATGGTATTTGGATATTCTGGAACGAAGCAATAAAAAATAAAACCCATTACGATACGGTTTTTATATATTCGGATATGCAGGCAGGACATGGTGGATTATACGGACACAGTCATACAGTAGGAAGTTCACCTTATGGTTTCAATAGAAAGGGAGATACCCACGTAGACGTATTAGCAATGGTACAAGAGTATAGAAGAACTGTAAACCCTAAAGTTAATGTTTTCTCTGTACAAGTAGCAGGATATGATAATTCAGTTTTACCTGAAAATTTATATAGAGGAGCAATACTTTCCGGATGGACAGGTAAAGAGCCAATATTTGCTAACGCAATCATTGAAGCCTGGGATTCTATAGAATCTTGATCTTATAATTAAACCAATAAATTTAAATCCCTAGAAATAGGGATTTTTTTTGTGTTTTTTTCTACAAATAGGATAAATAGATGTATGAAGAATATAAAGACTTTTGAAGGATATACTGTTGTTGATACAGAAAGTAATAACCCGATAAAAAGATACGGGGAAGAATACCCTTTGTTAAATCTTAGAATTGGAGAAAAGGTTATCTATCTAGGTGCTAGATTTATCGTTGATAAGGTTGATGAATATTCTTTAGTCCTTAGATCTGACGAAGATGGATCAACAATGAGAGTAAATCAAAATATGTTTAATCAAAGGGGATTTATACCCTCCAGGTAATTTTTAGAAATGGAAGATAAAATTAAGGTTTTGGATATACTATCAGAAAAAACAAGAAACGACATAAAGCTTTTTGTTGTTAACAGTTCCATATCTGATGATCCAATAAGAAAAAAGAAATTTTACGATATTATTCAAAGAGTAATATTTGAATCCTCCATAGGATCAAAAGATAAAATAAAATCTAAATAATGGCAAAACCTAAATCCTCAGACTCATCAAAAAGCCACATAGGAAAGGCTAAGAAGAAAAGACCAGGAATACACTCTAAGTGTAAAACTAGTGTAAGTAAAAATGCTAAGCATTATAAGAAAGCTTATAAATCTCAGGGTAGATAAAAAAGATATATAATATAAAAAATGAAATACCTTAAAATATACGAGAACTTTGTCGGTGAAGTTGAACCTCAAATAGGAAGGGAAATTCCTATGGAAGGAACCGATAATTTTCAAACCGAATCTACAGACTTTATTCCGACAAATGAAGAGGAAGAGGGAGACTATATAGTAAAATTTACTAATCCTGAAGGTGAAGAAGTTACTGCTACGATAGGTCATGCAGTAGATCCTGAATATGTAGGTAAAAAAATGATCAGTTCTATAGAAATGATTCCGGATTCAAGTTCAGACGGAAGGGAATATTCTTTCGTTGGATATTATGATGAAATACCGGAAACCGATGGAGCATATGAACTTAAAAAAGTTCTCATAGAGGGATAAAATGTCTATTAAAATATATTCTGGATACGACGAATTTAAATATGAAGAACCAGAATTGTGTGATTGTATAGGACTCGATGATGAATCATCATACGAAGAAGAATCTGAGGATGTAGAATCGGATGATATATTTTTTTATGATTCTAAAGCACAGGATTTTATTGATTCCTCCGCATTTTATGTTGTATCTGATTTAGAGGACGAAGAAAATGCAGAGGATATATCAGGATATCTAGGTAAATTTAAAAGAATTTATATTCCAGACCTTCATAAAGTTCTATTTTACGTAATTTAATTAAATGAATAATCTGTTAAACTTTAATGATTTTGTTTTATTCGAAGAAGAGAATAAACCGGAGAATAAAAAGAATCTTTTTGATATGGACAATAAACTTGTCTTCAGAACAATAAAAGATTTAAGAAGTCTTACTATTAATAAAAATCAATATACATTTTTTTGCGTAGGAAGTGGAATGGAAGCTTATGCTAAGAATGTAGCAGAAAAAAATAAAGAATATGGGGATGTGTTAAGTAAAATTGCATCTAAGAAAGATAAAACATTAGTTTTTACTAATGAAGGAATTTATATTGTTTCAGAAGCAGTTTTCAATGGAATAGTTTCTTTGACTTCCTCGATATTCTCTTATTTAAATGAAGGTTCTATAACTGCTGGGGTTAGCGTAGGATATACCTTCAATAGAATGAATATCTATTTCAATAATAAAGGAGCAGAGCCTTTCAACAATATGAAGGAAGATCCCGCTGGATTATTTAAGAAAGTAATGAAGGAATTATACACATTAGCAGATTCTTCACCTAAAGCTTCAGAAGCAGTTTCTATTTTAACTGTTGCTGCTTATAAATCCTCGCCAACTTCCTTTAAAACTATACCTAATTTTCTAGAAGATTGTATTTATAAAACTGCTAAAGATCTAAATCTAAAATCAGTAAAGGTTGGACAGAATATCGAAGACTTTTATAAAGTTTGTTCTAATACACTCGAGAATTTAAAAGTTCCTATTGTTAAAACTATAGAGGACGGAATGGAAAAATTATCAAACATTATAGATAAAGGAATAAGAAAATCTACAATATTTGGGGCTAGATTAAATAAGGACTCTGCAGATGCTCTTAAAGCTGCACAGGATAGAATAGCTCCTACCGGAAAAATAATAGCAGATAAGAGCAAACATATATGGAGCTCAGTATTTGGAAAAAAAGATAAATAATTTCAGAGAATCATTTTTTTTATCAAATAAAAAGATCTATATTTGTGAAACAAAACAAAAGCAACGATATATAACAGATATATGAAAAACCTAAACAACATATTACCTTTAATATCAAGACCGTCGATAAGACGATCTATAAAGGTCCTGTGTTAGTTTTCAATATATACTAAACTAAAACCGGGACCTTTAAAAGTCCCGGTTTTTTTATGTTCTTTGAAATATTATTATTAAATTGGAGAGGTGGCAGAGTTGGTTTAATGCACCTGTCTTGAAAACAGACGTAGTGAAAGCTACCGGGGGTTCGAATCCCTCCCTCTCCGCCAATTGGTCCGATAGCTCAGCTGGATAGAGCAACTGCCTTCTAAGCAGTAGGTCGCAGGTTCGAATCCTGCTCGGATCACACAAATCCCTCTATCTAGTGCTGGGTATGGATCGAAGATAGGATAGGCCTCTACACCGTAGACAGGTAGGATATCTCGGTATTCTTTAATGATATGCACACTTATTCTCCAAATCGTTGGTTGGCACAGTTTGTATGTTCTGGTGATACTTAAAGACATACAATTTCGGGATGTAGATCAGTTGGTAGATCGCCTGGTTTGGGACCAGGAGGCCCCAGGTTCGAGTCCTGGTATCCCGACTACGGAGGCTGTAAAGTCAAACAGTGAAGAATTTAAAGGATGACATCTTTAAATCCCTCCGACCATAGAGACTTAGCTCAATTGGTTAGAGCACATGCCTTATACGCATGCGGTCATGGGTTCGATTCCCATAGTCTCTACTTAGGTCCCTTAGCTCAGTAGGTTAGAGCAACTGACTCATAATCAGTAGGTCCACGGTTCGAGCCCGTGAGGGACCACAAAGATACGGATGAGATTTCTAAATCTCCTACTTACTTATGAAAAGAAGGATTCCGTAACTAATGTCATATAGTAGTGATGACATTATTAGTTCTTTGAATTAATGCCCGGGTGATGGAATGGTAGACATGAGGGACTTATGGATATTATTTCTAAAATGTGTAGTCTTTTTGGAATTTTTTCCTTGTTGTATAGATATATAATATATGTTTAAGTACAACGAAGAGGAATTTAAAAAAGTCTGTGAGGATTCTAAAAGTATGCAAGAGGCATCTTTAAAATTAAATATGCACTTTAATACTTTTAAAAGAATAGCAAATAAATTGGGGTGCTATAACCCAAATCAAGGATTGAAGGGGATAAAAAATGTAAAGAAAAATAACGGGAAAGGTATTCCTTTGCATGAGATCCTTGATGGTAAACATCCTAGCTATCAAACATTCAAACTTAAGTGTAGACTTATATCTGAAGGATTGAAAAAAAATATTTGCGAGAATTGCAATATAGACGAATGGATGGGGGAAAAAATAGAATGTGAGCTTGATCATATTGATGGAAATAGATCTAATCACGTATTATCAAATCTAAGAATACTTTGTCCTAATTGTCACTCACAAACTCCTACTTTTAGATCTAAAAATATTAAATGAGTGCCTAGAGAGAAATTTCTAGAGTAGAACTCCGTAAATTCGGTGAAACCTTTAAAATGGCAACGCCGAGCCAAGCTCGAAAGAGAAGGTGTAGAGACTAGACACGGAGCACCTAAGTTTTTATAATATGGTGAAGGCATAGTCCAGACCACAAACAATTATTTGGTAGCGAAAGCTATAGTGGTAAGAAAATCCCTTGGCCAAAAGCCGTGCGGGTTCGACTCCCGCCCCGGGTACAAATACAAGAGTGGCAGAGTGGTTTAATGCTAACTAGGAAGAGTCTGAGGGTGGTATCCTAGTACCTATACCCATATGACCGCAGGTTCGAATCCTGTCTCTTGTACAAATATAAGAGTGGCGGAAGCGAGATCATTTATGATCCGATGGATAGACGCTAGGGTGTCATGCCCGAGAACGCGAGTTCATGTTGGTTCAAGTCCAGCCTCTTGTACTTTTTTTAATATACTGATATATATTAAAAAAGAAATAATAAAATTAAAAATGAAAAATATCTTATCATTCGATTTATTCCTATCAGAGAATCTTAATGTAAACGAGGCTGCTTCACCAGAGGAGTTTAAAAAGAAATTGGAAACTTATATAAGTCAACAAAAAGATTTACTCGACAAACTATTTGTTAGTGAAGTTAAAGACTCTGCGGGAAAGCTTAATCCTCTTTATTTTCCTATTAAGGGGGGTTCAGCTATATTAGTTGAATCAGCATCTATTGCTAGTCAAATGGAAGCACCAAAATCTACAGGAAACGGTATTGCAGTGAGATTAAAAACAACTGCAGGAGGGACAGAAAAAAATATAGACATATATTTAGCTCCTGATCCTAAAGACAAAAAAATTAAATTGTTCCCTTCACAAAATAAAATATATGATATCACGATGGAAAACATTACTAATGCTCTTCCTCTAGTATTAGTTAAAGCTATTAATACGGGTGATTCTAGATGGGAAGGACAGAAAAAAAGATTATTCGACGGGATCAAAAAAATAGCTGATACCTATGCTGCTATAGGAGTAGGAGGATAAAAAATAAAAAAATTCAGGAAATCGTTTTTTAAATAGGAAACTTTTATCTACTTTTGAGGTATATAAATAAAACAAAGAAAAATTCAATGCAACAATTTCTAAATATCGCAAAAGAGGTTCAACTCGATCGTCTTGAGGATATTGGAAAGTGTCAGAGGAATTAAATTAATATAACGATATAATTTAAACCTCTGATAACCACAGAGGTTTTTTTGTTTTTGTATGTTCTTTGAAATTATGGTCCCTTCGTCTATCGGTTAGGACGTTAGGTTTTCATCCTAGAAAGAGGGGTTCGATTCCCCTAGGGACTACCAATTAAGGTCCTACAGTCCAGTTGGAGTGGACGCCGCCCTGTCACGGCGGAGATCGCGGGTTCGAGTCCCGCTAGGACCGCACATTGTGGGGTGGAGCGGTTGGTAGCTCGCTGGGCTCATAACCCAGAGGTCGCAGGTTCGAGTCCTGCCCCCGCTACTAAATGGCGATATCTTGGAGATCCGATTGCAGTCATGAGCATCGGAGCAGAGGAAAGGATTTCATGAGATTCTTTCAAAGGTTCGAATCCCTCTATCGCTACAAACCTCAAGAGTAATTAACTTGAGACTGGTAGGTTCGAAACTACCGATTGGCTATGGTGTAGGGGTGCACAGCAGAACGGAGTACTGACAGTCCACATGAGGGCGGGGAAAGGGGACGCAGGGGTCAGCTTCGAGTACTGACAAGTCAACTATATTGCGAGATGGAGAAGATGGTTTTCTCGGCGGGCTCATAACCCGAGGACGCAGGTTCGAATCCTGCTCTCGCTACTGATAAGTTCTTTGAAATATTTGCGAAAAGTTCGATGGATATAATATGGACTCAGGGCACAAATCCGTGTGAGAGATCCCATTTATAAGAAGAACCTTCTATGAGGTAATGCAAGTACACTTGCACTATATAGAAAGTCCTGAGATAAATTACGAGGCAAAGGGGCTAGCTATCACCGGTTAATTCTGGCCTTATCTTCATAGATAGCAAATAATATTGTGTTGTTCCCTTGAGAAAGGAATTGAGCAAATAGGACTTAAACCGAAGTGAACATAATCCTACAACACAGAGGCATTCTCATCCTCAATTGCCCTCGTGGTGGAATTGGTAGACACGCTAGACTTAGGATCTAGTGCGAAAGCGTGAGAGTTCGAGTCTCTCCGAGGGTACACATTTAATAATTAAAAAAATGAAAGTATTATTCTTAGATCATGATGGAGTAATTTGCTTATCCACACAGTGGGGTGGTAGATTTAAGAAAAAAGGATATGATAGCAATCCAGAAACTCCTTTAGATATACGTATGGATAGTTTTGATAGTAAAGCTGTTAAGGTATTAAACGATATTATAGAAGAGACAGGATGTGAGATAGTAGTTTCTTCAGATTGGAAAAACTGGGGTAATCTAGAGAAAATGAGAGAAATGTATATTACTCGAGGTATTAAACCTCCTATAGATCTTACTCCTAATATGAAAGATTTCGATGAAGGTGGATTCGGTATGTTTAAATGGAAAAATCTATACGAAGCTATCAGAGTAATAGAGATTAAAAAATGGTTGGAAGATCATCCGGAAGTAACTCATTGGGTTGCTGTAGATGATATGGATCTTTCTAAGTTAGATAACTTTGTAATGACAACAAAACCTTATAACGAAGGGATAAAGCAATCAGGAGTAAAAGAAAAAATACTAAAATTTTTAAAATAATTTCAAAAATCATTTTTTTATTCAAAATATTTATCATACTTTTGTGAAACAATATCGGAATAAAGATATATAAAAAAGAAACAAAATGAAAAACTGTAGTAAACATAACATCAATCGCATGAGCAGCCAAATTAACGGCTATCAGACGGTGGCGTTTTGGGCTAAGGGGAAAGAACCCGATCGAAGCTAATTACAGATAATCATTTAGATATTTTGGAAAAGGCTTCGATAATTTCGAAGCCTTTTTTATTTGTTCTTTGACATATTGGAAATTGGGAGCGGTAGCAAAGTTGGTCAATGCACCGGACTGAAAATCCGGCCATGTGGGTTCGATTCCCACCCGCTCCACAATACTAAACAAGAAATTGTCTTACTAAACATTATTAGTTTAGTGTTACAAAAACAAGTTTAGTAACAATGATCTCGTAGCTCAGTTGGCTAGAGCACCTCACTTTTAATGAGGGAGTCGAGGGTTCGAGCCCCTCCGGGATCACAAGAGGTTGATTAGGGAATTATGATGTCTATAGCTCGAGAGTGTATATCGGCTGATATCATAGGAGTTGGGAGATATACACCTAAGTAAAGCTAATCATAAAAGGAGATGTCCACACAACCATCTTCTCCTTTCCTCTAAATACGTCAGTAGCTCAATTGGTAGAGTGTTGGTCTCCAAAACCAAAGGTTGTAGGTTCGATTCCTACCTGGCGTGCAAAAGGAAGTATCGTATAGCGGCAATTACACCTGACTGTAAATCAGGCGCTTCGGCTTCGAAGGTTCGAGTCCTTCTACTTCCACAAAAGGTCCCGTAGTTCAATGGATTAGAATGGAACACTACGGATGTTCTGATCCTGGTTCGAGTCCAGGCGGGATCTCAAACAAATAAGGTCGCGTGGCCGAGTGGTTAGGCGCTAGTCTGCAAAACTAGTAACACTGGTTCAATTCCAGTCACGACCTCCAAAAAATAAAATAATAAAGCCTATGGATGAAAAAGTGATAGTAAAAGGAAGCTTTGCTTCAAGTAAAGAAAATTTAAGAAAAGAAGGAATTAGTTTTAAACACAGTAAAAGATTAATTAAAAGATTAAAAAAACTAATTAAAAAGGAAAGTAAACTCTGATGGTGAAGGGGCTCGCCTGCTAAGCGAAGCGTACCTTAATTGGTATTTGGTTCGATTCCAATTCTTTCCGCAATATTGACATATAGCTCAGTTGGTTAGAGCGTTGATCTGATACGTCAAAGGCCGAAGGTTCGAATCCTTCTATGTCAACCATAGTCTCTTAGCTCAGCTGGTAGAGCGTCTGCCTTACATGCAGAATGTCGGGGGTTCGAATCCCTCAGGGACTACAAGATTAGAAGCGGTAGATTTGGTTACTTCGCACTTTTAATGCCCGGGTCGGGGGTTCGAATCCCTCATTTGTAGACAGTCCTGGACCTTCTGCAGATTAGCTCAGCGGTAGAGCAGGTTACAAACCAAATCTAAATATTCTCTAATCCTAATATTGATTAGAAGCGGTGAAAGGGGTTACTTCTCAAAACTTGTAAAATTTGAACCAAAAACCACCCAGATCAAATATTCTCTAATCAAAACTGGGGATGTAGCTCAGCGGTAGAGCTCCCGACTGTTAATCGGTAGGTCGCTGGTTCGAATCCAGCCTTCCCCGCAATTCGGAGTGTTGAGCAATTGGCTGCTCAGCTGACTGTAAATCAGCCGCCTTACGGCACTGGGGGTTCGAATCCCCCCACTCCGACCAAATGCGATAGTAGCTCAGTTGGTAGAGCACCGTCCTTCCAAGTCGGGGGTCGCAGGTTCGAATCCTGTCTATCGCTCAGAGTGTGGAATAACATCGCTCCCGTAATGCCACGGCTCGTGCACGAGTAACGGGAGACCATGCAGGTATCGTATAACGGTTATTACTTCTGACTTCCAATCAGAAGATCTCGGTTCGATTCCGGGTACCTGCTCCAAATGCCGGGTGATCCTCCTGTTGAATCACAGGAGCCGGCTCCAGGGGGATTAGCTCAGATGGCTAGAGCGACTGCCTTGCACGCAGTAGGCCAACGGTTCGAATCCGTTATCCTCCACTTTTATATGGCGAGATAGCTCAATTGGTTAGAGCGCAAGATTCATATCCTTGAGGCCGTGGGTTCGATTCCCTCTCTCGCTACTGTGACGGTAGCTCAGTTGGTTAGAGCGTCTGATTGTGGTTCAGAAGGTCGGCGGTTCAATTCCGCTCCGTCACCCCACGCCTTTGTAGCTCAGTTGGTAGAGCACTCGCCTTGTAAGCGAAATGTCGCAGGTTCGATCCCTGTCAAAGGCTCTAAAAACAACAATTATGGAAGATGTAAGAAAAACCTTCCTAGTCAACAGGGATGAGACTGGAAGAGAGGTAGTAACCTACCCAGAGACAGGTAAAAAATATTACGTAGAGTATATTGAACCAAGAAGTTTTAGAAGTAATTGGGGAGATGTAAATCCTGCTACAGGAAAAGTTGAAGGAAGCTACGGTGATAAATTTAAAGGAACAATAAAAGCTGATGAATCAGTTATAACAAAAGAAAATGGATTTGATGAAATAGTAGAAGGAAAAGGAAGTCCTTATCACACAATTAATCAGATGCACGAAAAATGGAAAAAGGAGAATGGTTATGCTTGATAAAAATGAAGTAAAAAAAGACTTGTTTAAGTCTAAAGTAATGGCTAAATTTAGTCATTATATAGCTGGTAATTTATACTACACTGTTGAAACCTTAGGTGGATTATATCAATTTCCAATTTCAACAGTTCAAGAAGGACCAACGTTTAACTACGATGAAAGCGGATTATCTATGTATGAAGTAGAAACTATTGTTTTATCTTCAGACCTAGGAACCACCGAGTTCGGTTCAGAAATAAAAGGATCTGAATTATCCAGATGGATTGCGAAAGCAATTGATCGAAATGAATTCATAAAAGTAGGGTAAAACCTACTTATATTTTCCTCTCGTCTAATTGGCAGGACATGTGGTTTTGGTCCACAGAATCGAGGTTCGAATCCTTGGGGGAAAACAAAAGATAAATACAATGACCAATATGTAAAAACTTAAGATTATGAAAGTTCTAGTATTAAATAACGACTTTACACCAGTGAGTGTTACCGATATAGCTCGGGGATTCAAACTTGTATATAAAGGTAAAGCTGAGGTATTAGAACATGACGAATCTAATCCTATTGTTACAGATCAACAAGTTTACAAAAGACCATCAGTTATAAGACTTTTAAAGTATGTTGTTCTTCCGTTTAAGAAGTTAAAACCTACTAGAGAGAATATATTCAGAAGGGACGGATTAAAGTGTTTATACTGCGATGCTACTAAGAATCTTACCATAGATCATGTTATACCTAGATCTAGAGGTGGTGGTAATACTTGGGAAAACTTAGCAACTTGTTGTTCTAAATGTAATGTTACAAAAGGTTCAAAAACTCCTGCTGAAGCAGAAATGAAAATGAGACATAAACCATTTAAACCTGGTTATGGATATTTTATAAGAAATTTTTCTAAAGGAATGGATGTTTGGACATCATATCTTCCAGAATATTAATATCTATAGAAGAACTGTTTCAGCATATTCCATAACTGCAGGATGTGTATCTACTAAATGTTTAACAAGTGCAATAGTATTAGAATCCTCGGTATTTTGTGTTTGTTCTAGGAAAGATCCTAACATTTCCACTCCATCTTTTGTTAGACCTAATATATTTATAACATCGTTTTTGTCGTATTTATTTTCACTAAGTTCTTTAAATAGATCAATATCCTCTAAGCTGAAGAACCCTCCATTCTTTTCTGAGTTAAATGCCTTAACAATTTCGTTGTATGTTATAGAATTGTCTTTTTTAATTATAGATACTATAATGTTTTTAAAAGCGTCCATCTCTTCTTTGGAATATTCTCCATCTTCTATAGATCTTTGAACTCCTAAACTTCCTAAAGCGTGTATTAAAGCTATGTTATTTTTACCCGTTTTTTGTTCTATTGATTGTATAATTTTTTTGATTATCAATTCGCTTTCAAAATTTTTGGCTATAGATTCCTCTATTTCAGGAGAATAGATTCCATATTCTTTCATGAAATCTACATAATTTTGGTTACCTCTTGAAACTCCGTGGTTACTTCTGTTAGCAGAACTAGTAATTCTTCCGCTAGGATCTATAGTAAGAGATGTTAGGAATTTATTATCAGTCTTAGGAAGATCTAATAGATTTATAGATATCTGTAGTCTTCCTGATGTATAGCTCCAGAATGTAGAATCTGTTCTTATACAATATGGAGCATTTGATACTTTACAAACTGCTCTCATACCCTCTGCTGACCTAGCAGATGTTACAACTACTTTTTTAGAAATATTATAGTATAGTATTTTTATTGACGGGGATATAGACCTTAAAAGCTCTATAAATTCACCTATTCCTGACCCCCACCCAGATACTTTATCCTCACAATCCCTAACAAATTCTTTAAATGCCACGTAAGTATCTGCAAATTCTGGATAAGTCCTTGTATCTTTATATTTACTTCCGTAATTAATTAGCTGTTCCTCTGCGGTTTCTTCTATATTAGTTTCCGGATCTACAATAGGCTTTAATTTTTTTATATCAGTTACTGCGTGATATAGTCTATCTAAAAGTTCCGCTCTTTCAGGATCAGTATTTTTTAGTTTAAGAGATTCTGAAAATTCTCTTCTTATTGGTCCTACAAAATTATCTATAAATTCCTTTATAGGTTTTTGTGCTGCTACATTCTCTAGATCGTCCCATAATTTTTCATAAGCTCTTTCACCCTGAGGGGTTCTTTTTATATAATTATCAATGTTACCAAATGGAAGAGGGAAAGTAGAAAGCATCGGAGACATTTGTTCATACTTTCTATAAAGGTTCTCTACAGAAAAAGAATTAGGATCATCTCCATTAGTCATTGGTAATTTCTCTACTACTCGAAAATAAGTAAAAGGGTACACCAAACCTGGTTTTTTAACTTTGTTTAAAAAGTAATCCCTCACTTCTACGTAATCTGGATTGTTTAATATTTTTTTCTCCTCCTCCGGAGTAAATTCTACCTTCTCGGTAGGATCCAATTTAAGTCTTCTTTTTTTATCATCTGCTGCTAATTTTAATAAAAGAGCTTTAGCAGGAACCACATTTTCATTGATTGTATAAAATTGGTCGAATGATTTTAAATTTCTATTCATATTTTTAATTTATAATAGGATTCTTTCAGCATATTCGATCACCTCAGGACTCGAATCTATTAGATGTTTAACTAGATTAATTGTATTAGAATCTTCTGTTGACCCCAATTGATTTAGAAAATCAGCGAGATCCTCTACTCCTAGTTTTGTAAGATTTATTATATCCAGAGCATCCTCTTTTTTATAATTTCCTTCAGTTATAATTTTAAAAAGATCTATATCAGACTTAGACATAAATAATCCGCCCGGAGATTTGAAATCTGATATTATGGAATCATAGCTTATTTTATTATCTTTTTTAAGTATCGCTACTATAAGATCCCTGTACTGAAGCATTTCTTCTTTGGTATAATCCCCTTTTTCTATGGACTTCTGTACCTCTAAACTTCCTAATAATAGAACAAGAGACTTTGAATCTGAAGAATTAGCTTTTTCCTCTAAAGTTTGTATCAAATTTTTAATAGTTAATTCAGATCTAAAGCTTCTTTCTATAGATTGTATTACTCCTTCGTGATCTATTTCTGGTAAATATCTACTTATAAAATCCTTATAGTTTTCATTAGGCTTTGAAGGTTGAGGAGCCTTCATATTAACCCTAGTCCTAGCTTCTTTTATTGTTCCGTCTTTTCTTACTGTAAATGTAGTTAAATATTTAAGATCCAATTTTGTAAGACCCATCATATTAATAGATATCTGCAGACATCCTCCGGTTATACTAAAGAAATTTCCTTTGCTTGCTATACATAAATCGGCATTAGATACTTTACAAACCTCTTTTATACCTTCAAATGATCTTGAAGAAGTTACAACCACCTTCGTTGCGTTATCGCTATATAATAATTTTATAGAGGGAGCTATATTTTCAATCTCTATAAGAAATTCCTCCATTCCTGATTCCCATCCCTCTAGCTTTTCTACACAATCATTAACAAACATCACAAATCTTTGTCTTGGATTTTCAAATTTATAATTATTATAAAGATCTAAATATTTTTTCGAACCAGCTATTAATATAGATTCTGGTGTATGAACTTTACCAGATGAATCTATTTTAGGAGGTAGATTTTTAAAAGCAGTGTACGAGGAATATAATTTGTTGAGCAATTCTTTACTCTCTGGATCCTTATCTCCTAGCTGTACAACTTTTTTAAATTCATCCCTAACATCTTTGGATTGGATTTTATCAACAAATCCTTTTAATCCCTTCATAGAAATGATATTTTCTAAATCGCTAAAAAGTACCTCATAAGCAGGTATGGAGGATTTTTTTAATTCTTTATCCTTAATATAATTGTCTATATTTCCTAGTGGTAAAGGAAATATTGGAAAGTTAGGAGCTGCTTGTAAATATAGATTTATTAGATTTTCCACACAGAACTCTTTTTCGTCATAATTTCCCTCTGAATCCTTCTGACTATATCTTGGAAGATTTTCAACAAACATAAAATAAGTAAAGGGATATACTAATCCCGGTTTCTTTACTACGTTTAATAAATAGTCTCGGAGCTCTATGTAATCAGGATTACTTAATATTTTTTTCTCCTCCTCTGGTGTGAATTTTACCTTTCCTTCTTGTGATGATTTTCTATTCTTCTTTGCTGCTAGTTTTAGCAATAATGCCTTTGCTGCAGTAACGTCCTCATTAATATTAGAATATCCTTCGAATGTCTTTATCATTTTTTTATTTAATAAGATATATATCTAAAATAATTATATAAAAAATGGGTAGAAATATAATAACTAAGCTATATGAGTTTGTTATGACTCAGCCTTCAACTAAGCCTAGTCCAACAACAGTTCCTACAACCCCTACTAGACCTGAAACTCCTCCTGCACCATCAAGACCAGGAAGGCCAGTTCCAGACAGAGAGCCTAGACCAGAGGAAGCTGAAAGACCGATAGCTAAGGCTTTTGGAGAGGTTATGGGAAATATGAAAAATTCCCTAGATCAAGAGAGAGGAACTAAGTTAGCAATGGGAATCATAAGCAGGCTAAGAAAACTTAAAAATTTACCTATAGAATAATGAAAAATATATCTAAATTCGATAATTTCCTTTTTGAGGCAACAATTAGAGGAAATACGGGATTTCCTGGAGAAACCCCTGTTAATAATAAAAGCCAGGACATATACAATACTCCAGGAGGTGAAGGAAACTTTATAGACGCAATACTTACAGCTAACAGAGAGGAAGCTCAAAGAATGAGAGCAGAAATTCCGCAGGACATTAGTAATCTAATGGGTAATGCTATGGAGGCTCAAAGAATGCAGAGAGGACACGAACAAGAACTTTCAGATTTGGCTGTTGAAGTTATAAGACAAGTATACGGTACTTTTATAGATGACATTATACTAGATCTTAAAATAGTTACTAGACCAGATCAATCTCTTAGAGATAAAATGGAAAAATGTAAAAATTGCCAATTACCTGATTTGGTTGATTTAGAGGATCAAGAAATAATAGACGAGATAAACAGAAGAAAAATAATAAGAACAGTACAGCAAGGTAAGGGACTAAACGTAAAAGAGATTATAAATCTTCCTATGGTTTCTAGAAAACTAAAAGAAATATTAGGAGAAAGAGAAGGTGAACAGTACAGAATACTTGCAAATAAAATAGCAGCAGGAGCTCATTATTATGACTTAACCCTAACACCAGCTCAGAAATCATCGATGTTTAGAGATGCTCCTCCAGGTGCATGCGATATAAAGATTGAAAAACCCGAAGAATATAAGCCAGAGGATACAAAACCAGAAGATATATTAAATGATATACAAAAAGACGGAGAGATAAATCCGGATGTAGAAAAGGCTTTAGAGGGAAGTATAAATACTGTTATAGCTAGAGCATTAGATTTTGGTTTATTAATACACGAATCAGTTAAAGGTATTTATAAACTAATAACTCAGACTCTTCTTATGCAAGTTGGGGAAACATTAGGTCTAGAGGCTGCGGATATAGTTAAAGCTAATACTGAAACTATGATGGATGAAGTAGAAGAGCAGGCAATAGGTAAAAAGCTACAGAAAATTATAGGAATTGTAATAAATACTAATTCTAGAGCGGAATCCATATTAAATCAACTTAATTCTGACGAGGACTATGAGGGATCAGCAGCTTTCATAGAACAATTGCACTGGCTTTTTTACGGGAAATTAGCACAAATAACCCCAGCAAAAAGATTTTTAGAATTGATTAATTCAGTTCTTTCTCAATGTTTTAATCCGGATGGTAATACTTTAAAACCAATTTCCGAAATAGGAAGAAATATGAACAGGAAAGAAATTGATATAATTATAAATCAATGTCTAGATGACATGGACGCAGAAAGAGAATATCAAGACTGGAAAAATAAATATGGAGGATCACAAGACACTCCATCTAGCGATGATACCAATAACGGCGGACCTTCTAGGTTTGGTGGACCTTCCGGTTTTGGAGATTTTGGAGATTTTGGATTAAATTAATAAAAAATAAAATTTTATAAAGTCCGGATTAAACCGGACTTTTTTGTTTTATTTGGAAATTTTTGGAATATTAAATTCTATAAAGAATAAAAAAACATGCTATTTGATTTTGATGATATACTAATAGAGCCTGAAATGCACACAAGCATACGCTCTAGAAAGAACGTCGATGTGTTTGACGAAAAACAGATGCTTCCTCTATTTACCGCTCCAATGGATACAGTTGTTAGCATGGATAATTACCAGGTTTTTAATTCGCATAAGATATACAGTATCATACCAAGAAAAACTGAATATGAATTAAATGATTTTTCCATAGATCATAAGATATGGTTTTCCTATGGTTTAGATGATTTTAAAAAAATATTTATCGATAACCAAGCTAATATTGGATTAGGGGAGAAAGCTTATGCTCTAATCGATATAGCAAATGGGCATATGAGTATCGTAAAAGAACTTGTTGAAAAATCTAAAGAGATATATGGAAGAAGCCTAGTTATAATGGTTGGTAACTGCGCTAATCCTTTAACTTATCTTTCATTAGCACAAGCTGGTGCTGACTATGTTAGAATGGGAATTGGAAATGGTGCTGGATGTTTAACAACAGTACAGACTGGTATAGGATATCCTATGGCTTCTTTGATACACGAAACCGCAACAATACAGAAGGAAAGAAATCTTTCCGCGAAGATAGTTGCAGATGGGGGATTCAAAAAATATTCTGACGTTATAAAAGCTTTAGCTCTTGGTGCAGATTATGTAATGCTAGGCAGTATTTTTAATAAAGCTCTAGAAAGCTGCGGAGAAACATACGAGGGAAATAGAAAATATGATTCTTGGACAGAGCCAGGAGATAGGGTTGATCAATATTCAATAGATGTACTTTTACAATTTGAAGCTGGAAAAAAATTCTATAAGAAATTTAGAGGAATGTCTACTAAAGAAGTTCAGAAGAGTTTAGGTAAGACAGATCTTAAAACATCCGAAGGCATTTCTAAAATGCAACCAGTTGAATATACTCTAGGAAGTTGGACTGAAAATTTTAAAGATTATCTTAAATCTGCTATGAGTTATACTGATTGTTTATCAATTGGTGAATTTATTGGCAAAGTACGGTTTAATAAAATTTCTAAAAATTCTTTTGATAGGTTCCATAAATAAGAAACCTTTAAAAAAACTATCATATAATAAAGAAAAGATCTAGATGAAAAAATTTGGAAGGTTTAATGATGTGATTAAATGGACCGCTCAGCAGATGAACGATTACTCTTATATTGTTCATACAGAAAAATGGCAAGGTAAGGAGATTAAACATGATCCTAGATATGCTATGATTGAGACATTAAATCTTTCTTTTTCTTGTCAGATGGATCAAGATATTAAAGTTATTGGAGAACAGATTAAGCCAAACTTTGCTTGGGCAGATGAGCACTTCGAGGAAAGAGTTAGCGGATATCCTCTAAATCCTCCACCATCTCATGTTAGATGGCCGTATGCCCAAAAGAACAATTCTGAATTTGGAGGCGACGAAAAATTCTCACACACATATCCAGAAAGAATTTGGGGAAAATATGGTGAGGCTGAATCATCAACAAGAGTTACAGGGTGCACATTAAAAGGTATCAGATATCATTACGGAGATTTTGCAGATGTCATTAATCTTATGGTTAGGGAACCTTTCACTAGACAAGCATTTTTACCAATATGGTATCCTGAAGATACCGGATCAGTCCACGGAGAAAGAGTTCCTTGTACTATAGGATACCACTTTATAAGAAGAGGAGATTGGGTACACGTTGTTTATTATATAAGATCCTGTGATTTTTTTAGACACTTTAGAGATGACATTTATCTTTGTGCTAGAAAGGTGTTTTGGCTTATTGAACAGTGTAAGAAAAAAGATCCAGAAAACTGGGAAAATGTTAAACCTGGTATGCTAACAATGCACATAACATCCTTACATGCTTGGGCTTCAGAAAAACCAATGCTTAAAAATCTATTATAGGATATATATTAGATGTTGAGACATCTAAAAGACTTTAAGGGCTTCTCCTTATTCGAAAATATGAAGGTGGAAAAAATGGAACCCGCCTCTTATAAGATGGAAACTGTTACTGAATTACCTTATATGAGCTACATAGAGGAAAATCGTAATAAGTTCTTAAAAAAATTAATTAAAATATCAGAGGAGCTTGGAATAAAGCCACAATGGCTATTACACACTATATTTCACGAAAGTAGATTTGATCCAAAATACAAAGACGAAATGTCAGGTCAAGTTGGGTTATTATCTTTCCTTCCCTCAGTTTTAAAAAATTTTATAAATCCAGACACTGGTAAAAATTACACCCCAAACGATGTATTGGAGATGAGTAATGTCGATCAGTTAGATCTAGTTAGATCTTTTTATAAAACATGGCTTAGTGAAATGAATCTTAAAGGTGAGATATCTCCAGGGGATTTTGCTTCTATAACTTTTTATCCAGAAACTATCAGAAAGGATTGGAAATGGGAATTTCCTTCTTATGTTATAGATAAGAACGTAGAAACTTTTAAAAAATTCCCATCTAACGGGGGTAAGTCTAAGAAAGATTACTATGAATACATAGACCAGGTATTTAATAGTGAAGTTGAGCAAGATGATAATAACAATTATATTTTAGGAAACTTTACTGGTGCTTTTGCTGATCCACAATCATATAGGGAAAAAAAGCCATTAGAATATTATAGAGGTGTACTCGATTCAATAGAAGATCCCACTTTAAATCAGGAGATACAACAACAGGATCTAGCAAATACCGAAAAAAATAAACAGGTTAATGCTAACACTGTCCCATTAGGAATAAATGCAGTAAAATGAGACTAAAAAGAATAAAAGAATTTTCAATAAAAGAAAACCTAGAATACAGCGGCGAGGACGTTACAAAAATGCCAATAATAGGAAAGGTTATTACTCATCCTATTGGTCCTTTCGATGAGGGAGAGTATGATATAGTAGAAATAATAGATGCTCCAGACGGAAAAGATATTTATGTCTGCAATAAATGGTATAAAGAATATAAAAGAATACCACAAGTCATACACGCAGATCTAGTAAAAGAATATATTCCAGTAGCAAAATTTGGGAACTTTTATTAAATAAAGTTATATAATAATAGAACTAGAGGTTTCTAGTCACTTCCCGGTCAACAAACCGTAGAGCTTTCAGAAATGGACGCAAAGGAAGGGGCCAAATAAAATAATCTTTATGTATTATTCAACGCCAAGCGTGAATGTGGGCGGATGTACCGCAAACATCACAAGAAACAGAAACAGAGCCAAAATTTATGGCGATTCCGTTTATCTAAAAGACGGAGAGAATTTCGAGATTGAATTATTCAATCCAAAAACAGCAAGGGTACTTGCAAAAATCCAAATCAATGGTAACAGTATTTCCGATTCTGGTATTGTTTTAAAGCCAGGAGAAAGAGTATACCTAGAGAGGTTTATAGATTCAAACAATAAATTTGTTTTCGAAACCTATGAGGTTGAAAATTCTAATGTAGTTATGAACGCTATTAGGAATAATGGATTAGTAGAAGTTTTTTTCTACGATGAAGTCACTACTTCATCCTATGATTTCTATCCGGGGTCCATTACTATAAATACTGGAACTGGACCATACCGTAACTATTCCACTTACGGAATTACAGGAAATAATGGCCCATCTGGGATTGTAGGAACTTATTGTTCAGGTACTCATGATGGTTTTTATTATTCGGGTAATAGCGACAGTTTTGGCGGTAGCACAATAAACAATCTTTTTACCACCTCCAATTCTGTAAATACATCTGTTAAATCTTCATTAAATAATATTGAAACAGGAAGAGTAGAAAAAGGAGATTCTAGTAATCAGATATTTGAAACAGTAAATGGTTCTTTCAGATCTATTGCATGTTCTAATATCTCTATTAAATTATTACCAGAATCACAGAAACCTATTGAATCCTCTTCAATAAGAAACTATTGTACAAATTGTGGAACAAGAATGAAAAAACAATCTTGGAAATTCTGTCCAAGTTGCGGTACTAAAATCTAAACCATGCTACACAAAAAACCCAGGAGAGATCCTGGGTTTGTAGTTTTTATAGATATCTTTCCCAATCTTGAGCCATTTCAGCTTGCGATATTTCGTTATCTGTATAGGGTCTTATGTTTTTTAGCGGAGTTCCTTGATAAGCCATATAAGCATCTTTAGGAACTGGTATTTGATATTCAGGAGAAATGTTTGCTGATCCTGAATAACCAGCTGTTGTAGGGGTAGTTGATATTTTTGGGGTATCTTTAGCTCCAAACATCCAATCATATGACTTTTTAGCAAATTTTGCCTCTTGGGTTATCCCTCTTAAAGATTTTATTTTTGCTGGATCAGATGCCATTTTTACTAATTTTGAGCCTCCACCCATTACGAAGTTTTTAAGAGATCCTATGATTTTACCTACAAAAGGTCCTATTCCAGAAAATTTAGTCATAAACTTAGAGCTTTTTAAGAAAGCTGTTATCTTAGGAAAAAATTTAGCTACTAAATTAATTAGTGGTTTAAGTATAGTAGATCCTAAAGCTTTACCTTTACCTAATGCTTTAACTAGGAGAGATCCACCAGCACCTATATATTGCCCAAAAATTGGTATTAAACCAATAGCACATAAACCAGCTAATAAATATTCTCCTTGCTTAGCATAAGAAACTAAATTTATTCCCTCTGCTACTGATCCAACTCCTGGTATAAGAGCAGCAAAGTCTAGAACAGTATTATACCATGCTTCCATTATTGCTGGATCATCACTTTCTAAATAATTTAAAGATTCTTTAATTTGATCCTCTGAAAAAAAGTTAATAGGAGCACTTTCGAATAAATAATTTTCTATAGAGAGAATGTTATTCATATTTTTTTATTCTATATATCCTCCTATGAAATTTTTAATTCTTACGTTGTATAAGTATTATGCTTTACAGATCTAATAAAATTTACATAGACGATTCCCCAGTTCACGGGAGAGGGGTTTTTGCTTCTGAAAGAATAAAGAGCGGCGAAATATTAGAAGAATGTCATTATATAAAAGTCCCTCAGGGTATAGAATATCCTGAAATATTGAATGAACATTTTTTTAGTTGGCCCAAAGGAGGTGAAGGATTAGCTATATGCTTAGGATATGGTAGTATATTTAATCATTCAGATCACGAAAACAATGCAGATTGGCAAACGGATACTTTAAAAAACAAAATAATTTTTTTTGCAATAAGAGATATAGAAATGGGGGAAGAAATATTTACAAATTACCAAAAATATTAACCGAATCATTTTTTTAAAATCTACATTTGCTCTACATTTGGTATATAAAAAAAAAACAACATGGAACCAGAAGAAATAAGCAAACACTTAAATTTCGAGGAAGAAATTGATAAAATGTACGATCAACAATCCAGAAAGTTATATTCTTACATTGAAAGAGAGGGAGAAAAAGCATTTGAGAAAGAAAGTCCTTTGTATAAATTCTTAGAAACTGATCTTTTTGAAAGATTGATTTCTCACTTCGAATCTACCGAAGAATATGAGAAATGCGCTGTGATTTTAAAAATATCACAGAAGGTAAAATAAAAAGAAACTTTATCTAAATTTCCCATATAATATAATATGGGAAAGGGAAAAAGATATATCAAAAAATCTGCTGATGGCAGATTTTTTTTGCATATAGAGGAACCTGAGTACTCTATAGACCCAGAAAAGAAAAGTAAATTGTGGCTTTCTTCTCCTTATCTTCTAGAGGAGTCTTTAAAACAAAATCCAGATAGAACTAAACAAACACTGGATTATCTAATAAAATGGAACGAGATAAATCAAAATTTTGAGCTTTGCTCAAAACTTCTCAGTTTAAAAAACAGCATAAAATAATATATTTTCGTGTTTTTTGAATCAAAATCGAAAATCATAGTATAATATCTATATGTAATTAAAAATTGGTATTATGAGTATTTTTTTTGATTTTGAGGGTCTTAATTTAGGTAGAATGATCTCCCATTCTAAATCTGGATATATGGATAAATTTCCGGATAACGAAGTTTATTTTAATTCAAACATTTTTGTTTTAGGAGAGGGGAAAATTTGGTATGGAGATATCGACGTAACAAAAGAAAGGGACAAATTAGAAAATATAGCAAAAGAAATTGGTAAAGATCTTTATATCCTTAGAGAAATGGATGGAAGATTTGAAAACGAAAATTTAGGAGATTCTGAAATCATTAGAAGATCAGTGTGTAAAATAAATAAATAATTTAATTAATATGGCAAAGAAAGAATTTTCATTCGCAGAACTAGACAAATCACTATCTAAGATAGAAGGATTTGAAATGGGCTCAATTTTAGAAAATAACGATTTCTCCGAAGTCGGAGATTGGATTCCTACTGGTAATTACTTATTAAATGCCCAATTATCAGGTACTTTATTCGGTGGTATTGCAAACAATAGATCGATGGGTATTGCAGGAGATCCACAAACAGGAAAATCTTTCTTATGTATGAATATCGTAAGGGAGGCACAGAAAAAAGGATACAATGTAATTTATTGTGATACCGAAGGTGCTATTGATAAATCAGGAGCAAAAAAATTCGGAATCGATACTAATGCAGTACGTTACCAGCCAATTAAAACAATCTCAGATTTTAAAGTGTTTGTAGCGAATTTAGTTGATAAAATTAAAACATATAGAAAAGAAGGAGCAGACCCTAAGATTGCTCTTATATTAGATTCTTTGGGAATGTTATCAACAGATAAAGAAACTGGAGACGCATTGAAAGGAAAAAGTGCAATGGATATGGGGATTAGATCTAAAGAATTAAGATCTTTATTCAGGGTTATTACATTAGATCTTACTGCTGTTAAGATTCCTTTGATTTGTACAAATCACACAACAACAGGTAACATTGGAGGATTTATGCCAACAAAAGAAGCTGCTGGTGGTGATGGACCTATTTTCTCTATGAGTAATGTAATTATGCTCTCTAAAGCACAATTAAAAGAAGGAAGCGATAATACAAGAACGGGTATTGTTGTTACATCTACTCCAAAAAAAGCAAGATTTACTAGGCCTTATGCTGTTAAATTCCATATTTCGTTTATGAATGGTATGAATCCATATGTAGGATTACAAGATTTTGTATCTTGGGATATTTGCGGAATTGAAAGAGGTAAATTAGAGGTTGATAAAAAAACAGGAGAAATGGAATTTACTCCTAATGCTTCTTCAACTCGATGGGCTATTAAGCATTTAGGAAAAACCGTTACCTCTTCACAGTTATTCAGTTCTGAAATATTTACTGACGAGGTATTACATATGATTGACGAGAAGGCAATTAAACCACATTTCTTATTACCTGATCTTTTTGATGATACTGAATTAGAAGAATTGGCTAATCCAGAAAACGAAGAAGTAGAAGTAGAAGAAAATGGAGAAGAGTAAGCTTAAAATGAAATATCTTCTAGGTATATGGAAAGATCTTCCGGAGTACCCAACTAAGGAAGATATAATCTACGAATTAAATTCATACCTAGTTAGAGACGGAAGACCTGATGGCGAATTTTCAGATCAAACATTTAATTCATTTTTAAATCCTGGATGGGAGAAAACTAATCAAGGAAAAATGGTAAAAGAATTAATAGAAACTGGAGTATTTGAGAAAACAGAGAAAAGTATAGGGAATAAAAATTGGTATAAAATAAAGGACAATCCACATTATTAGAAAATGCAGAATCAACACTTAGAAAATATTTGGTTTAGAGCGGTTATAGATAATCCGGCTTACATAGATGCTACTGATGTTAGTTTTTTTAAAAACACAGACTATCAGGAAGCATTCAAAGTTATAAAATCTTTCTGGAAAAAATATCAACAGATACCTAGTAAAGTACAAGTAAGAGAATCAGCAAAACTTTTAAAAATAGATGATAGACTAACGGATTCTTTATTAGATTCAATGTGGTTAATAAATCTGGAGGATTATGATAATGAATGGCTTCAACAAAATGTAGAATCATGGATCGAATGGAAAACATTAGAAAAAAGTGCAGTTGATTCGATAAATTATATAAGAAGTACTGAAGTAACTCCCGATAATATAAAGGACGTAATTAATACCTATAAATCAATTGTAGTCGACAGGAATAAGGTCGACTTTTCTTTTGATATGGGACTTAACTTCAGAGATCCTGAATCACACAAGCAGCCTGCTAACCTAACATTCTCTAGTGGATATGATTACATCGATTTCTGTTTAGGAGGTGGATTTTCAGCAAAAGGCCTATATGTTTTCTTAGGACAACCTAAAGTAGGTAAAACCCTATGGCTAGGTAACATAGCAACTCAAGCTATTCGTGCATCTAATAATGTTGCTATCATTACACTAGAGCTGGGTGATACTAAATATATGAAAAGATTGGGATCAAATCTTTTAGGGATTAGAATGTCAGAATATAAAGAATCTGCTGAGAATGATGCTCTTATAAAAAAGAAAATTACCAATCTAGCTTTTGAAAATTTAAGAACTCCTGGTGAATTGATAGTTAAAGAATTTCCGACATCTCAAGCTTCTGCAATAGATGTTGAAAATTGGCTAACAAAGGTGGAACAGATAATGGGGATAAAATTTAAAATAGTTATTATCGACTATATTAATATCATGAAGAACTGGAGAAATCCAAATTCAGAAAATACATATATGAAGATCAAACAAATCGCAGAAGATTTGAGAGCTGCAGCTCAAAGAAACCATTGGGCTATTGTTACTGCAACTCAAACAAAACAAAGCGAATTTGATGCAACAGATTTAAGTATGAATTCAGCATCCGAATCATCAGGATTAGTTGCTACAGTAGATGGGATGTTTGGTATTATACAAGATCCTATGATGTACACGAATAACGAATATAAGCTAAAGTTATTAGCAAATAGGGACGAGGGATATAAAAATTCCTACAAGAAATTTATTGTTGACTACAATCACATGAGAATTTCAGAAGATCCCAACTCTCAAATAATGAATGATTGATGAAAAAACAAAAAAAACTAATCGAAGATGAAAAAGATGATCTTAACATAGATTCGGAATTAGAAGATTCAAATAAAGAGGATAGTGAGGACGAAGAATTTGAGATTGATCCATCTTTAGATTACAGAAATCTTCAATCCGTTGTAACTTACGAAGACGAGGATTACATTTACTCTTGTAATTTAAATGATAAGATAGACGAGATATTTCAATCATCTAGATGGACAGTAATAAGTCCCAGTAAGAAAATTCCAAAGGATCTTATTCCACTAATTTTTCAAGATATACTAAAAGAACTAGAGAGTACTGAATTTAGTATGGTTGAAAAATTTGTTGCTATTTGTGACTATACGGCGATAAATTATCAGAAAGCTTATGAATCTATTCATATGAAATATAAAGAGCTTATAGTACAAGAAATGGATCAAAAATATGGTATTTTAGGTAAGAAAGGAATCAAAAAGATATTTTAATGGAGAAATTTCCAAATATTAAAAGAATAATATTTATTACTGATACCCATCTAGGAGTTAGAAATAATTCTAATGATTGGATTGAGATACATGAAAATTATTTTAAGAACTGGTTTATACCGTTATGTAAGAAGATTTATAGACCCGGAGATTGCCTTGTACATTTAGGCGATGTATATGATAGCAGGCAATCATTAAATCTTAGGGTTCTTAATTTGGGAATAGAGATATTCGAGGAACTATCCGGTATTTTTAAGGATGGTATTTTTATAATATGTGGTAATCATGACATATATGGAAAAAATACAAACGAGGTAAACTCGCTAAAATCTTTAAAATGGATTCCTAGAATAAAAATATATGAAGAGCCAGAATCTATAATAATGGGAGACAGAAAAGTTTTTCTTATGCCTTGGAGGAAAGACCACGAGGCTGAAAGAGAGACCTTAAATAAAGTAAGCGAGCCTCATAATTATATGTTTTGCCATACAGATTTAAAAGGCTTAATGTTTAATAAGTTTGTTAGAATAGACGAAGGATTAGAATATACGGACATAGATAAATTCGAAAGAGTATATTCTGGACATATTCACTATTCTCAAACTTTTGGAAAAATGAGGATGCTAGGATCACCTTATCAGCTTACGAGATCTGATACGGATAACCCTAAAGGAATAACAGTTTTGGATCTGGAGACTGGTTACGAGGATTATTACGATAATGACTATTCTCCTAAGTTTATAAGAATGACTTTTGATAAGGTATTAAATTCTAACCCCTCCGAATTAAATCCTATATTTAAAAACAATTTTATAGATATACTTGTAGATCCAGAATTAGCGGTAAAAGCTCCTCTAGGATTGCTAACTGAATATGTTAATCCTCCACTTAAGATATCTTTTACGCCAATAACAAATCCAGAACAAGAAGTTGTAGATGAAGGATTTCATGATCTGGAGGGGAAGAGCTTTTCTATACTAGATCTTACTAGACTTTATTTAGAAAAGTGTAATTACGAGGAAGAGAAGAAAACCAAAATATACAACGCAATAGAAAAACTATTACATAAAATATCTGTACAAGTTAAGGAAAATGAAGATCAAGAAGATTGAATGGAGAAACGTTGCCTCTTATGGTAACAAACTCCAAAAATTAGAATTACCAGAAAAATCAGGTTTAATACAGGTGGTTGGAGAGAATGGTGTAGGAAAATCTACCATATCCGATGTAATCACTTTCGGTCTTTATGGTAAATTAGAGGGTAAAAAATTAAAGGATATACCTAATAGATCTAATAAGAATGCTTGGATGAAAATAACTTTCGAGCAGGATGGGAAAACATACGAGGTTGAAAGGGGTTTGGAGCCATCTATTTTCCAGCTATCAATAGACGGAAATAACTATGATCAGGCAGGAAAGAATAATGTACAAGATTATTTAAGCGATGATATTTTAAAAATTCCATACTATGTTTTTAATAACACCATATCTTTATCGATAAATGATTTTAAGAGCTTTCTAAAAATGAGCACTGCAGATAAGAAGCTCATAATAGACAAGATATTCGGATTCTATATTCTAAATGAGATGAGGGATATTCTAAAAGAAGAGAGCAAAAGTATAAAGTCCTCTATTGATAGATTGTCTGGTGAAATATTTGCTACTGGTAGATCTATAGCAGCTTCTCAAAAAGAATTAGAAGAACTACAACAGAAAATAATAGAAAATTCAGGAAGCGAAATAGAAAAAACAGAAGAACAGCTAGAAAATTATAAATCTCTTCTTGAAATACACACAGATAAAATAAAATCTTTTAGAACAAAGGAAAATCAAGTAAATAAATCAGTAACAACTTCATACGAAAAGTATAGCGATCTAGTTTCAAAAATGAAGGAATTAGATACCAAGATAAATTTATACAATCAGGATAAATGTCCAACTTGTTCCTCTGACCTATCTACTGAATTCCATAAATCTATATTTGATGATCTATGTAAACTTAAAGAAAAATATCAAGAGGATGTAAAGGTTCTAAAAAGCAACTATGAGGATGCAAAAAAAGCACAAAATAAAATAACTGAAACGAAGAATGATCTTTTCTCTAAAGGAAGTAAAATTGAAACAGGTATAAAAACCCTTCAAAATAAAATAAAGGACCTTAAAACAGCTAAAAACAATGATGAAGCTAATTCTATAAGGAAGTTGTTGTCACAGGCAAATGAGGATTTAACTAGTTTCAATCAAGAGAAATCTTTATTTGAGGAAAAACAAGGATGGATAAAAACTTTAGATGAAGTGCTTAGTGAAAAGGGGGTAAAACAGTTAGCTATAAAATCTATATTACCCTCTTTAAATAATGAGATACTAAATACTCTTTTATCCTTACACTTACCTTATAAAGTTGTTTTCAACGAGGAGTTCAATGCTCAGATTTTTCACTTAGGAGAAGAAATATCTCCGCAAACACTTTCGACTGGAGAAATGAAAAAAGTAGATTTTGCAGTTCTTATAGCAGTGATAAAGCTAATGAAAATAAGATTCTCTTCAGTAAACATACTTTTCCTTGATGAAATATTTAGTTCAGTAGATCCGGATGGAGTTCATAGCATACTTAGTACGTTAAGAAAACTATCTGATGATCTTAGCATGAATATATTTGTAATAAATCATGCTCCAATGCCTACTGAAATATTTGATTATAAGATAGAAATATCTAAAAAGAATAATTTTTCAGATATTATTTTCGAAAAGATGTCATAGGATATATAAAACATGGCAGAAATATATCCAGCAGGTACAGAATCGATAAGAAATCTCACTCCGACATTTAACTATTTTCTTGTTGTAAAAGGTGATTCGTTAGCAGACGATATACCACAGAAAGAATATTTTGTTTACAGATTCAAAGTTCCTGTTAATAAAAAAGATGGAATAGCACAACTTAAGAAATATTTCAAATTTGTAACCGGTTCTCCTGTTTATGAATGTAGAGAACTTTCCGATCTTGAATATGCTACTGGTGATTTTTATCATCCAGATTATATGAATTCTTCCAAACAACCTTTAAGATTTAAAATGCGAGAGATCCCCATTTATATTCAATCTCAAATAAGAGTTATAGATTTAGAAAAGGATCCTTATCAATATGGAAGTAAACCAATAATAAGAGATAAAACTTCCGTAATATTAGATAACAATTAATAATGAATTTTTTAGACAAATACAACACGGACGACGTATTTTTTAGAGGAATAATAATAGGTCTTTTAAGTAAACTAAACGAAGTTATAACGTACGAGCAAGTGGATAGCGATCAGAACGTTTCCAAGATCTTTATACCTTTTTTCTATTCTATGGTAGGAGATGAACCTTTCCTACAAGATTTTTATCTATCTTACGAAGATTGTGACGGTAAGCCTGCTTTTGCAGAAGGAAACTACGATGTTATCCCTAGAGGTGTTTTAGAAATGGGGTCTATAAGAATAGACACAGGATCAGCAACTACTAAATTCGTTAGAGGTTCTTATGCTAAAGAGATAGAGAAGGATCACGGGAGCGAGATGGTTACTTATTCATCTTATTTCTACCCAATTCCTTTAGGTATATCTGTAAATGCAAAAATAAAAGCTGATACAACTCTAGATGCTTTTAAAATACAGCAAAGTGTATTAGAAATAATTTATAAAAGATTCGTTTATTACTTTTACTATAAAGGATTTAGAATTCCTGTTCAAGTAAGCTTGGGTGATGCCCCACCAGATAAACAGCCTAATAACTTCCAAATGTCATACGGATCTCAAAGAGGCGAGGGTATAACATTAAGTTTTTCAATGGAGCTTGAAACATATTTACCTGATATAGACCAAACAACCGAAAGATTTAGAGGAAATCTAATGCAGGGCGGAATAAAACTTAATGTTGAATTAGGAACAGCACCACCAGATAATAGCACAATAATATCAGGATTAGGAATATACGATATAAAGAAGGATATAACTGGTGCAACTGGTGCAACTGGCGAAGCCCCTTCTAATCCTTAAGAATTTAGCGGTTGATCCTCTGTATTTTCCTCTACTACCTCTTTAGCAGATTCTTCCATTTCAGAAACTCCTGAATCTTTAGATTTTCTGTATCCTAGAAGCGCAGATCCTATAGATACGAATATAATAGACTGTGTTAAGATATCCACGTTATTACCTAAGAACATTTTATCTATACATCCCAATAGAAAGCATATACCACCTATAAAAACCACGTAAAGCCCTGCAGTACCACTTCCTGATGTTTTACCGTCTGAATTTGAAGTAAGTTGCGCAAAGCTAAACTTCTCCATAGCTGCTCTGAATTTTTTCATATTGTTTTTTCTGATATATATTAAAAACATTGCTCCAAAATGGCAGATAGCCCGATAGATTTTTCTGCAATAGGGAATTATAGAATTATATCCTGGTCAGAACCATTCAAAAATGTACAGTCTTTTAATGGATGGGTAATAGATACTAGTGGGGAAAATCCCCCTCACGCATACCTATATCTAGAATATAGATGGAGTATAAATGGTTCCAACTGGTCACTTTGGTCTCCTTTAACACAAGAATCTATTTCAGGTATTCCTATTTCACCAGATAATCCTTTCTGGATAGAGGTAAGATTGACTGCTGTATCTGATGAGGATTCTAGTCCTTATTATCCTCCGGGTACTTCTTTAAGTCCCCCGATAGTTTTATTAGATTTTGAACTAGATTTACAATATAAAACTGTAGATCCTAGGGATTTGATGAGCGCTCCGCCCGCTCCTTTATGTAGTAAGGAGCTGACTAATTATCCTATAGTTTTCTCTGATTGTGATTTTACTTTTAGACCATACGATATCAACAGATCTATAAACATGTATCAAGATCTAAGTAAAATAGTAAATAATGTATTTGGGCACGAGGTTGTTTACTATTCCGTACAACCACAAGGAAGAGGAAGAGACGTAGTTCTTAAGGAGTACAATATATTTAATGTTGTTGACGAGAAATGCGTTAAGGTCATGGTACCTAATAACCAGTTCCCTGATGCTGCTTTAACATTCGATTCGTGGGGATTAAACTTTAATCAGCCTTTCGAAATTCATATCGATAGAAAATATTTTGAAAGTATATTTGGAAAAGGATCTCAACCAAGAAAAAGAGATATTATCTATTTTCCAATAACTAATAGAATTTATCAAATAGATTCTATGTACGTATTTAGGGATATTAACAATTACCCAGTATATTTTAAAATACAATTAACTAAATACGAGGTTAAGAAAAATACAACTTTCTTAGACCCGCAAGCAGAATCTGCTTTATTAGATTACACTGTTAATACTAAGGAATTGTTTGGAGAAGAGGTTAAAAATGAGGAGATAGAACTGACCAAACCCCAACAGTATGCTATCACATCACAAAGAAGATTAGAGGATCCTATAAGATCTTATATAAATAAAGATCTTCCTATAATAGAATATGACCTTAATAATAACTGGACCATAGTTTTTAATAATTATTACGATCTAGATAAAATATTTATAGATGCTCAGGGACAAGTAGATCCTACATCACCATCACTATTAGTAATGGAAAGAGATGCAGTAAGATGGAAAGCTGATCCAGTTTTAACAGAAAACGAGGAGAGATCATTTCTTTGTTGGTTTAGAATGAGAAATTACTTAGATAGAAGTAAGCTAGTTCCTAAGCCAGCTCCTAAAATACCAATTACTATAGATAATATAGGAACAGGACAGATAACATATAGCACTTATCCTATTGTCCATAAATTATCTATGGGGGAAAATCCCAACGGATTTGTTTCTATACTAGCAGATGGAAATAGATCCGGCGGATTTGAATTATTATCTGTGGATGATCAATTTAGATTTACAATTAAAGATGAAGGAGCTGCTGCTCCTGTAACAACTGCAGGATGGAAAATGCAAAAAGCACAATCTAGAATATTGTTTGATGGCTATTATAACGGTCAAGGAATAATGATAGATATAATATGGAGCGGATCTAATGCGGTTACGAGTCCAACAGATAACAGCTATTTACAAGCTGGTAGTATAAGAGTTATGATAAATAATCTAGAGATATTATCTCCTTTTGGAGCAGGAATACCTAGTACAATAGGAGAATTTATACCAACAACCGATGATTGGTATGGATTTGTTTTTAATTTCTCTAATATATTTAGACAATACTCTATAAAAGTTTGGAGATTAACATATGATCCAGATAACCCTGCAACACAAACTTCCGATCTAAGTCTAGTCCATTCATTAGATGGTGTTACAACACAGGCTTATACTTTTGATATACCTCCAGTAATAGAAGAAGATTATGATAGTCCTTTTTACGGAACTAATAATTATTCGTACAAAACTAGATCTTGTCCATTATGGGCAACAAACTATAGATTTTTTAAACAAATGGTAGAAGAGGAAAAACAGTCAACTATGCTTAACCAAAATATTGTAGGTGATGCACAATTAGCAATTATTATAGATAATGCTAAGCCTGTACTGAAACTTCCAAAAGTTGCCAGAAACAGATAATTTATGCCAAGAAGAAAACCGAAAAATCACAATTTATCTAAAGAACAGGAACTTAATCTTAAGGATAAATTGGATAGTATTATACTAGCTGATGAAATGCTATCTGGGCTAGGAACCCCTGATATTCCACCTATAAAGCCGCATCGTGAGCTAAAGGTAGATGTCGTTAAAAGTGAGGTTGAAATGGAAGCAAGAGCTATTCTTGAATCCTTATCGAAGTTTTATAACGATATGGAGAACGTATCAGAGGATTCGTACATTAAACACAAACAGAAAATAGATGCTATGAGCATCTCTACTATGGCTTTTCAGATAAGAACAGCTCAACACGCCATAGCTAAGCTTATAGAGGAGATTGATTCTGGAAGAGTAGAACCTAGGCTTTTTGAAGTTTTAGCACAGCTACAAAATCAAGTTATGCAAATGCCTAAGAATTTTTCATCCTATATGACCCAGATGGAGAAAAATTACAAGCAGTTAAAATCTGAATCAGAGGAGATCAAAAAAGGAGGAGGAGATATACAGTTTGACGAAAACGGAAATATAATACAATCTAAAGAAAATGAGGATCTTTTAAAAGCTAGAGGAACTAGGAGTCTAATGGAAAATCTTCAGAATGTAATGAAGAACGGAAACATGGTAAAAGATGCTGAAATAGTTACTCCTGATGATAGTTTAATAAATCCTAGAACAAAATTTGGAGGAACGTCCGATTTAATGGGAGGCGAAGAAGACGTAGACTTTGAGCTAGACGACGACATATTTGAATAATTATGAGTGCTAAGGAAGAAAAGTCAAGTAATTTCTGGTCCAGTGCTAAAGTTGAAAGACTAGTATATGACGCTGAAGAAAATGGTATAGATTATAAAGATGTTGATAATCCATTCCACGAAAACGATCCCGAGTTAAGAAAAGGTAACATTCTTTTCGAATATACCGAATGGGAATTAGAAGAGATTAAAAAATGTGCTGAGGACGTAGTTTACTTTGCAAATACCTACTGTCACGTTATGACCGACGAGGGTATTAGACAAATATTGTTAAGAGATTACCAAATCCAGATACTAAACCAATATCAACACCACAGAAAAAACGTATTCGTATCCCCAAGGCAATCTGGAAAAACAATTACCTCATCAATATTTCTGTTGTGGTATCTCCTATTTAATTTCGAAAAAAATGCCATGATTATGGCAAACATCGGGGATACAGCAGCGGAATTAATGGATAAGATAAAGGTTATCATGAAGGGATTACCTTTCTTTTTAAAGCCCGGTCTAGTCGTTTATAACGTAATGACCATGAAGTTTGATAACGGATGTAGAATAATGGCTAAGACGACAACTAAAACATCGTCTATCGGTTATACAATCCACATGTTATACATGGATGAGTTTGCTCATATTAACCCGAACTTTATTAACCAATTCTTTAAATCTGTTTACCCTACTATATCTTCATCACAAATTGCGAGAGTTATTATAACCTCAACACCTAACGGAATGAATAAATTCTGGGAGATTTACAAAGGTGCAGTAGAAGGGGAGAATGAATTTAATCCGATAAGGGTAGAATGGTGGCAAGTTCCTGGAAGAGATGAGGAATGGAAGAAAAAAGAGATTGCTGCTCTGGGATCAGAGGAGGATTTTAATCAGGAGTACGGATGTCAATTCTTATCATCGTCCAGATTACTTTTAGATTCAAATACATTAAAAAGATTAAAAAGTGCGGAGGAACAATTTACATTTCATGAGTTATCCCCATTTGAGAGAAGTCCTATAGATTATTCTAATCTTTTATGGCATCCTAAATTTGATCCGACATCTATATTTGAAAAAGACGGACAGAAATTCTATATTTCTATAGATACCGCTGGTGGAGGAGGAGGAGACTACTCCGTTGCTAATATTTTTAAAGTTGCACCTATGCCTAGCAGTGTAATAAAAAATAAAAGATTTTTTGAAGACGAAAGCGATTTCTTTTGTTTACTTCAAGTTGGAATATTTAGGTCTAATGTTATCGAAATAGATGAGTTTAAAGCATTTTTAGAGATTCTTATAGTAGATGTATTAGGGGTAGACAATACAAGAATAGTTTTAGAGCTAGACCACAAAGGTGAAATGCTAATGGATAAATTACTAGATTCTGAAGATTTCTTTGATGAAATGTTTGTTTACACAAAGCATTCTGAAGCGAGTACCAAATTAAAACCAGGAGTTAAGCTAACTGTAAAAAATAAAGAAAAATTCTGCTACGATTTAAAAATAAACACCAGATCCTACAGAATAATACCATCGAATAAGAATGGTATACACGAATTAGCAAATTTTGGAATAAATCCAAATGGAAGCTTCTCCAGTCAAATAGGGAAAGATGATGAAGCCATGACATTAGTTAATATAAATTGTGTTTTTGATGGAGGAGACTTCCAAGAAACTGTAATGGATCTTTATGATATTATTCCCGAAAAGTTTAGAAAACTGATAGAAGAAAGGCTTTCTGAAAACATAGAAGCCGCTCAAAACAAAACTAGTGATCTTTCAAACTATACTTTCTTAAACGGACTCCTTGATTCTTAGAAGAAGAATGATATATACATAGAAAAAGAAGTCATAGGATAACTTCTTAGAATATAAATAAAAATTAAAAATGGCAAAACAAGTCAAACTTGATTTATCCCAATTTAAAGCATCTGGTGTTTATACATTAGAATTTGATGCTAGTGAAAACATTATTATCAATCCTTCCACAATTAGATTGGTGGTAGGTTATTCTAGTGTTGGACCTTTCAATACACCAGTTTATTGTCCGGATATTACGACTTTCCAATCAGTATTTGGAGGAATAGAAAAGACTATGGAGAAGAAAGGGTCTTTCTTCCATAGATCTGCATTGGTTTGTCTACAAAGCGGACCTATATTTGCTCTTAACCTAAGACTTCTAAACAATACTGTAGATCAAAATGGTGATCCTGATTATGCTTCTGGAGCAGATGTAGCTAGATATAGAGCATTCTCTATGGATACAGAAGAGCAAAACGGAGCTAATGCTACAGGTGGATATTCAGATCCTTTAACAAAACAAGATAAATTATTATCATCTTATTATAATAAGGAGAAATTCTGGTTCCCTGATACAACATATTTATTAGCTACTGAAGATAATTCTGGTGCTCAGCCTGATTCAAGAAAATTATTCAGTATAGTTAATATAGGACAAGGTCCTGTAAGTATCATAGTGAGAAAATCTTTAGATTCTAGATTTCCTTTAAGAGGATTTGACATAACAGCTAGAGAATATTTTGGACCAGATAACGTTCCTTCTTATATGAACCAATACGATTATCTTTCAGATTGGTTTATCGATGTTATAGCAATTAGCGGTAACTGGACAGATTATCAAGCTTTATCTAATGATCCAGTTTATAGCCAATACTTTACATCTAAAGGATTTATTAAATCACAAATAGATAATTTCTTAGCTCTTGATGGAGTTAATATAACATTAACCGTTACAGGTACTATAATTCCTAACTTTACAGATCAAAACGGTACTTTAAGATACATTCAGACTCTAATTAATAACCAGACACCTACTACAGGTATTTTCTGTGCTGTTAATGAAGAAGCTTTAGATGATCTAGTAGACAACTCATCAGTATTTGATTTAGTTGGACACCACCTAGTTGATGAGATAGGATCTGACTCTGATATTACATCAGTTCCTAAAAATCTTAATTTCTTATCTTATAGCCAAAATCTATTTGCTGATTACACTTATTATAAGAATATAGACGGATCAACAGGGGGTACTGAGATTCAGGATAATCTTTCACCTTCTAATCCAGGTATGGATCTTTTACCTGAAACTGGTACGCTTCTTTTAGATTCTTTATATAATGCAACAGGAGATGCTGGTATTCCTACATCACTTTGGGACACATATAATCCTGCTGCTAGAGATGGTGGAGCTATTTATATAGATACATTATTTACCTCTCCAACTTTACACGACGACCAAATCACAACTTTAGATGATTTCGTTTCAATCTCTAATGATGCTCCTGCATCTAGATGGGTACTTGGTAAGGTTACTTCAAATCTTCCAACTCCAGGATATCTTGGATTCTATGAAGGAGATTTAGTTAAACTTAGAATAACAGAAGCTAAAACAATAACTAATTCTACGTTACCATCTGGAGTTAGAACACAGGTTAGATTAAAATTAAAACATCCATTAGTAGGATCTACCCCTTCAACAACTTACGTTGAGCCTTATGACATAACTAATAAGAGCTCAGTTGCTGCTTACCAAATAGGTAATCCAGATTACTTCGATAATGACGATGTTTACTTCTCGCCAGATATCCCTGTAGGTACAGATTCATACCTAGCATACGAAAACTCTGCTATGTATAGAGATTGGGTAAAAGGAAATATTGGAGACGGTGATATAGACTGGAAGGATGATACAGGAACTCTTCTACAATACCTAAAATTTGAAGTAAATGTAGATAGAGACGGTTACAATATCCTAGTTTGTAGAGCGTTTGCTGATGATACATTTACAACACCTGAAGCCATTGCTACTTGGGATACTACATATGTTAGCTCTCTTCCTATTGGTACTAACCAAACTACTGGAGAAAGCTTTAATATTGTATCTACAGCTGGTAACATAAGTGACTTTGTAGATATCATAACTCAACTTCAACCTAACGTAGTAGAATTAACAACAGCAATTGCAGATTCTTCAGGAATAAAAGTTGGAGATCTACTAGTATCTACTGACGTTCAGATCTATGACAATCCTTTAACTGAGAATCTACAATCTAGATTAACAAGAGTATTGGAGGTTAAAACCGTAGCTTCTGCAACATCTCCTGGAGTTTACACTGTACAGGTTAAAACTGAAAGACCTATTAAGTTATATCCTGGAACTACTACAAGAATTTGGAAATTTAAAAACATCCAAGAATTTGTAAGAACATTTAATTTTACTTATCTTCCTGGTGCTGATATCAAGGCGGCTTCTATGCCTAACGGAACAGACACAAGAATGAACGAAATCTTAGACGTTCTTTATAATACTAATCTTGCTAGAACATTAGCAGATACGGATGTAATTACGTTTAGATACATTGTTGATACATTTGATGGAGGTATACAACCAAACTGTAAATATCAGCTTACTAAACTTGCTAAGAACAGACAAAAATGTTTAGCAATTTGTAACTTACCTTCTATGAAGAAGTTCTCTGAATCAGTTGATCCTAGATTTACTTCTGCACCAACTGCAACAGATCCAGCTCCACTTTTACAAGCTAGATACATTGCAGACGGAGGTAACTTAAGCTTAAATCCTTCGTTTACTTTCTCTTTACCAGATGAGGATCTAGGAGCTAAATTCTCAGGATTCTTCGCTCCTTTCTTAACAATTAGAGAAAACAACAAGAATTTAGATGTACCACCTTCACCTTACGTTTCTAATAACTTCATCCGTAAGTTTATTACAGGTGAACCTTATTCAATCGTAGCTGGTCTTAAAAGAGGTATTATCTCCGCTAACAACTTAGTAGGATTAGAATATGACTTTGACTTACAAGATAGAGAATATCTAGAGCCATTTGGAGTTAACCCTATAATCCGTAAGAGAGGTGTTGGTATAGTTATCTATGGTAACCAAACAAGCTACCAAAGAACAAACTCCGCATTCAATAACTTACACGTAAGAGACTTACTAATTACAGTAGAAAGTGCAATTGAAGAAATACTTTCTAACTACGTATTTGATTTCAACGAAGACAATGTTAGACTTGAGATTAAAACATTGGTAGACAATTACTTAACTGGAGTAAGATCTGTTGGAGGTATCTATAACTACTTAACTATTATGGACTCTTCGAATAACACTCCTGCAATTATCGATCAGAATATCGGTATTATCGATGTAATAATCGAACCTGCAAGAGGTATTCACAAGTTCATCAATAGAATGACAGTTACTAGAACAGGAGGTATCGCTTCAGGAGGATTTATTCAATTTAGCTAATGAATTTGTAGACAATTCTCGAATGTAAATATATAAAATAAAAACATGGCAGGCTTACCACATTATACAAGTTCGAAAGCTTCGATTAACAAGTACGAACCGGTTTTTCTTAACCAGTTTGAGGTTATCATTACTCCTCCTACTGCTATACCGGTTCAAGCTGGAAATCCAGGAAGCTCTAATATATTATTAGAACAAGTAACAAGAATATCAGGATTACAGGTAGATCAGAACCCTGGAGAAATAACACAGCAATATAAATTTGCTAAAAGGTATTACTCTGGAGCTGCTCCTGCAAAAACCGGGATAGATGTTGATATGGAATTTGAGGTGAACTTAAATGAAAACAACTCTATGTACGTTTTTAAAACTCTACGTCAGTGGTCGGACTTAATTTATAATCCGCTAACAGGCGCTATGGGTCTTAAAAAAGATTACACTGGAAATATTTTAGTAAATGTCTTCAATAAACAAGGGGATATATTTAGAAAAATAAATCTTAGAGATTGTTTTCCGATGTCACCAATCAATGAGATGGCATTGAACTACACTCAAACCTCTATATTCAAACTTACTATGCAATGGGCAGTTGATTATTTTGATGACGTGTTTATATAAAAATTAAAAAATGGCAGGATTACCACATTTTACATCAGCAAAAGCGGCGGTACAATTGTACGAACCGGTATATCTTAACCAATTTGAGGTTATTATACAACCTCCAGCTGGGGTTGTAAACGAGCAGGGTAACGGAGGTAGAACGCTTCTTGTAGAAAACGTTTTATCTGTTTCCGGTTTAACTGTTGATAAAAATCCACAACCTATAGAGCAAAGATATAAATTCTCTAAAAGAAGATATGCTGGTGGAGCTCCAGATGATACAGGCGTTAAGGTCAGAATTGAATTTGAAACCAACCTTAACGATAATAACAGCAACTACGTTTTTAAAACACTACGTCAGTGGTCAGATTTAATTTATAATCCACTAACTGGTGCTACTGGTATTAAATCTACTTATGCAGGAGGTACTTATATTCTAATATCTGTATTTAATAAACAAGGAGACGTATTCAGAAGAATCAAATTATTAAATTGTTTTCCTGTTGATCAGATTAAGTCTTTAGACCTTGATTACACAAACGGTACTACCCCTTATAAAATTGCTCTATCTTTCAGAGCTGATTATTTCGAAGACGTTTTTAATTAATTTTATTTAGCGTAATATATAAATGGAGGCTCAACAAAGTCTCCATTTTTTGTTTTTTGTTAAAACTTAGAATGTTAAATTAAAATAATATGGACGACGATTGTGAATCAGAAAAGAAGAACAAGAATAGCTTCAGTTTGTTTAGTTTTAGCAACTTTCTTCAATCCCTTCGGATTCGATATCCTTTTTGCAACGATAATGAAATGGACAAATTCCTACTGGCATACAGTAGCAATTTTTTACTCCCTTTCGGGGCTTTTCTTTGGTTTTTACTTCTTTTTGTCAGCAAATAAGAAACTAAAATCAAAAGAAAAAGTAAAAGAGATATAAGAAATAGTATGGAACAAAACATGGACGATGAATTGCTAAATCACCTTAGCAGAAAAGAAGCGGAATCTAAATTCCAGTATGATCAGGATCCAGATGTTGGATCTTATACAATACCAGAATGGATTGATAAGGAAGCTAATCCAAATCAAAATCCTCAACCAGTTCAGAATCAACCGAATAACCTAGGAAAGGTAAACGTTACAAGAACTCCTATGGGTATGGAGAACGACTGGAAAAATATTCCAGTAGAGAATCTTCCATCAAAAGGATTTGGATATCCAGAAGGATTTGAAATTGCAATAAAAGCAGCAGGAGTTAAAGAAATCCGACAATTTTCCACCGTAGACGAAGATGATAGAATAGATTTAGATGATAAGCTAAATACCATTCTTTCAAAGTGTATGAAAATAAGATGGAATGGGGGATTTTTAGAATCATACGATCTTTGGTATGAGGATAGATTTTATATTATAATGTCTATTCGTGATATGACCTTCCTGAGAGGAGAAAACAAAATACTTCTTCCAGTAGAAAAAAATTGTACAAAACCCGATTGTAATGTACCTGATATGATAGAGCTAAGATCTAATCTTTTGGATAGCTTTGTTGTAGATCCAGAGATCCTTAAAAGATATAGCAGAGAAAGCTATTCTTTTAAATTTATTCCAAAAGATGGAAGCCCTGAAATGGATCTTTATATTCCTACTGTAGGAGTTACAACAATTTGTAGAAAGATTCTATCGGATAAAAGAAGAAAAGGAAAAATCTTCGACGAAAGCTTTGCTAAAGTTGCTTCTTTTATAATACCAGATTGGAGAGGACTTGATGAATCTGTATATGATCAATACGAGAGAGCTTCTGCAGAATGGTCTCCTCTACAATTCTCTATTGCAGATCAAATAACGGAGAAGATAAACTTTGCAACAAAATCAAGAATTAATAGTAAATGTGAAAGCTGTGAGGGGGAGGTCACAGCAGAGATTTCCTTTCCCGGAGGGTACAGATCTCTTTTCGTTATTTCAGATATCTTTAGCCAACTACTTTGATATTAAATTTAGACTTTGGGATGAATTTAAATTGTCTATAGATCATTTAGAAGAATTACCTTTCTATGAATATCAATTGTTTATAGATAAATTAAACGAAAAAATAGAAAGAGAAAATAAGAAAAACGAGCAAGGCGACTTAGTAGAAGCATTTGCATTTTCAAAGCCAAAAAGATAACTTTTTGGCTTTTTAGGTATATAAATAAAAATATATTTTGGCAGAAACAACAGGAACATCAGGAGCAGCAGGATCGGAATTTCCTGTTTTTAAAGCAGGTGAAGGTGCTTTTGATAGGGCTAAATACGAAGAGCAAGACAAAGCAAGGGTTGAGTCTGATGGGGTAAACGTCAGATTGACTGGTAAAGAAATTGATGAGGATCTTAAAGTTAAGAAAAAATCTGCGGATGAGGTTATAAAAAATGCCAGAAAGTTCTATAATGAATCCTTTGAGAAGAATTTAAAAGAATTAGGGGAGGGAATAGACACAAAAGCTATATATTTTACAGAAGCATATTCAGGTGCAGATTCAGATAGGAGTAAAATAGGAAGAAAAATAGATAAAGGGGAAACTGTAGATGGCAAGGAGATTTTTGAAATGTCCAAGCAAGCTGCACAAAATAAGATAGGAAACGCACAGATTCTTAAAGATGGCAGGGTTACTGACATAGTAGAAAATTTAGGATTAAAGGATGTAAAACAATTTGATCTATATGAGGATGTAAAAAGCGATTTCGATAGTAAAATAAAGGACGAAAAACTTAAATTCGATCCACTACTCGATAAGTTTTCTCAGGTACTAGACTATTTTGGAGTAACGTCTCAACCTGCAGCTAGCCAATATGCTCCTATTTTATATACTCCAGAAAATATGGCTATAATTTCTGCTCTAGGAAAAGTTCTAGAAGCTGAAGGATTTACCAATGAGAGTGTCACCAAAATGGCAAAAGCATATGATGATAACATAAAAAAGCTAATAGAAAAAAAAGAGGGAAAGAAAGCAGAGGACGTAATAAAAGAAGCTGCTCAAGAAGCAAAAAAAGAAGAGACCGCTGCTAAAACAGAAGAACAAAAGTTAGAAGAAAAGAAAGCTGAGGAGCCAAAAAAAGAACCAGCAGCTGAAAATAAAGATGTGAAAGTAGATCAGCCTAAAGAAGCACCTACTACAACACCAGCACCAGAAGAACCCAAAAAGGCAGAAGAAAAAAAAGAACCCGAAGTTAAAACAGCAGAGCAAAAGCTCGAGGAAAAAAAACCAGAAGAAAAGAAAGAATCTACGGGAACAGTAGAAGGAAAAAAAGACGAGGGAACAAAAGGAAAGGGTAAAGGCAAAGAAAAAGAGCCTACGTTCAGTGAACCAGTAAAAGGAATATTGGACATGCTAGGGATAAAACTCCCTACCCCTAAAGAAGGAGAGGGCGATAAAGGCGAAGGAGATAAAGGAAAAGGAAAAGATAAAGGATTGACCACTGGTAGTGCTCAGGTAGATAAAACTATGGAAGAGCTAGGATTTTCTAAACCAAAAGAAGGAGAATCTGGAGGTGACAAAGGAAAAAGCAGCAATAAATCTAAGATCGAAAATAAACAAACCAAATTAGAGGAGAAAGTTTCAGGAAATACTGATAAAAAATCTGAAACTTCTACCGCTTCTACTCCTATAAAAGAAACACAGACACAAAACTTATCTAGTGTAATCACACCAGATAACACCAAAAAAGACGACAAGAAGGAAGATAATAAAACAACTACAACTACAACTACAGAAAATAATACAACAGACAAAAAAACAGAAGAGCCAAACGACGTGAAACCCACATCGGAAGCGCAAAAAGAATCTGAGGATAAAACAAAAAAAGAGGATCAGGATAAAATTAACAAAGAGATGAGTGACAACATGAAATCTATGGTAGCATTACTAACTCAGCTAAATAATACGTTAAAAAATCCTCTTATGGTTATCCCTAACAATAAAAAATTCCATTAAGGGGTTTACTTTTTAATAGGGATTTATTATATTTGTACAAAATAAACCTAAATAATAAATTATGAGTAACAATTATGAAATTACCAAAGAACTCAGAACCACTTTGGTTGAGTTCTTAAATGCCTATGGAGGCTACAAAGAATGTTTGGAAAATTTGGAAAATGAAGGAAAAACTGAATTCACTGAGGAAGAAATAAATCAAATGCTGAATCTTCTTGGAATATTTAGACTTATGGACACTTTCCATATAGTAGAGAGATTTAAAATAGAAGTTACACCTCTAAAATCCAAGGAGACTGATGAACAATCAGAGCCTACCGCAGCACAAGCAGAATAAAATAGATTCTCTTTATTTAAGAATGGCCAGTGTTTGGTCAGAAAACTCACACTGTAATAGAAGCAAGGTAGGATGTTTGATTGTAAAAGATCGACAAATAATATCCGATGGATATAATGGTACACCCTCTGGATTTCCTAATGAGTGCGAAGACTGTAACAATAACACACTTCCCACAGTTTTACATGCGGAAGCAAATGCCATAACTAAAATAGCAAAGAGCGCTAATAGTGCAGAGGGTTCAACTCTCTACGTCACTCTGTCCCCTTGTTTTGATTGTGCAAAACTAATCATTCAAGCGGGAATAAAAAGAATTGTTTATTCTGAGGAATACAGAAAAACAGATTCTTTTAAACTTTTCGAAGAAGCAGGAATAGAAATAAAGAAAATAGAAATTTAAAAAATATTAAGGGATTATGGCAGTAAATAATATACAGGAATTGGCAGAGAGTTTTATGAGAACATCATCGGAGAAAGACTTCGTTGAATTATATAAAAGAATTAAACCGGGTCTACTAAACCATTGTAAATCTATATTAGTAGAACAAGAAGCAGCTGAAGATGCAGTTTCTAATACAATGGCTAAGATATGGACTAAGATATCTCAGTATGATCCATCTCGTGGAAATTTTTCCACATGGGTATACAACATTGCTAGAAACGAGTCATTAGGAATTAAGAAGAATGAGGATCGATACTTACCTATGATACATGAGGTGGTAAGAAGTAACGATGAGTCCGATGATTCAGTTTCAGTATATCCATCTATAACATCTTCTCCAGCCACTTTAGAAGCTGAATTTGATTATATAAATACGGAGAACGACGAGATGGAGGATCTATACGATAACGTTATAGAAAAAATGAAAGGGCTCCCTGAAATTTATAAAGATATTCTTTTCGATAGAGAGATATTGAGGATGAAATATCAAGACATAGCTGACAAATATGGAATGAAGAAAAGAGCTATTGCAACAAGAATCAGAAGAGCAAGATTGAAAGTTAGAGAGATGTTTCCTGGTGTTAATTTAACTTTTAACGATTGATCGTAACTTTTCCTAATAGATAGATATAATTGATATGAATTATCCTTTTAAAAGAGTTATAACGGACATTAGAAACTATTTCTTTATAAGAAGAACTATAAAGAAAAATACCGGATCTATTCAATGGGAAAAATTTAAACTTAGAGTAGATTGGATAGGAAGAATATACACAGTAGTTAATCTCCCGCCAGAGGTTATTTATTCTCCAGATTCTCCTGAAGAGATTAGACCAGCATATATTTTAGAAGAATCTAGACCTCTTAACGAGTATCTAACTTCTTTAAATTTACAGGAGGTAATAATGCCTAAAATATCTCCAATCCCTAACTCTGTTTCTTATTTAATCATTTACAGTCCTTATTTTCAGAGATTGTCTATAAGATGGATAATCTACCGAATTATACTTATCCTTATCTTAATATGGCTCCAATATAAATTTGGATTTCTAAGTTGGGTTTTAGGAGGATTTAAATATCTATGGAATGTTATCTTCTGATATACAAATAAATCGCCAAGCTTTCCCTTGGGGTAGAGCTTATGTGGTAGAAGGAGCTGGTGAAGCTCCTTTAATTTTACCCTCGGTTACTACTATACTAAAACTAGTAAAGAACGAAAAGTACGAAAAATTAAGGGAAGAGTTTGGTGAAGATAGATGGAATAAAATATTACACGATGCAGCAGAGAGAGGAACTGTAATGCACAGAATGTTAGAATTATTTCTTCTTGAATGGGCTAAGGAAAAAGACGTTGATAGATCATTAAAAAAAGCACAAATATTTGCCATAGAGGAATCAAGAAGAGATGATGGTAAATATCTTAAATACGTAAATAAGGGAAGGGATCTTTTCTGGAATTTTTATCATACTAACTTTTGGGACGAAATAGAAGAAGTAGTAGATAACGAAGCTTTCTTATATACTACTTTTAAAGGAGGATGGGCAGGAGCATGTGATTTCGTTTATAGAAGCAAGGAAAATTATTTAATAGTTGACGATTTTAAATCATCCACATCACCAAAGGATGAGGAGGATATACTAAGTTATAAATTACAAATTTCCGCCTATATGTTTATGTGTGCTGAAAAATATAAAGAAGTACCTAAGTTAGGAAGAATAAGAATAGCGAACGAGCAAACATCCGATATACAAACTTTCATTGTACATGATTATGAGCTAAAAGATTATCTTGGACAATTTATAGATCTTGCTAAAAAATTCAGAGAAATTCACGGAATATAAGAAACTTAATAATATTTAATAGCTATAAAAAATAAAAAAAATAAAATGGGAAAAAAAGAATTAGAAGCTGTAATGGAGGACCAAAACGAAGCTAAATTGGAAAAGTTTATCAGCAATGTTGATACAGAAAAAGTAAAATCTATCAAGGAGGATCTTGAAAATTACAAAGCAAGTCTTAAAAGCAAGGAATATGCTGTATCTATGAGCGATTCTCTTCTACATAGATTTGAAACATATATGAGAGAGGAAGTTCAATGGAGATCTAAGGAAGCTCTTGGAGTTAAGGAGATTCTAAAAAGAATTGAAGAAGTAAAATCCGAGGGTATTAAAGATGGTGTGGTTTACTTCACTAATTTAGAAGTAGAAGCTTCTCATTATTTTATACTAAAAATGGAAGGGAGAGGAGAAAAAGAAATTGAATCATTTGTATCTCTTTGGAAAACATTTGAAGAAACTTTAATGTTAATACAACAGGACAATACAGTGGTTAAGGATCTAGAGCAACAACTTGCTGCTGCTGAACAAGGAATAGAATTGGAATAATTATCCAATAAAAATATATCCTAAAGACTGACATTAGTGTCAGTCTTTTTTTTGTGGATATATATAAGTATGAAAAAGAAATTATTACCCTGGATAATTGCTTTATCGGCGTTATCTGTTTCAGGATCAGCTGCTTTTTATTCCGTATCTGGCTTAGGTAAAATGTTTGCAGGTGCTTCTTTACAAGTTATGATATTAGCTGGAAGTTTAGAATTTGCTAAACTAGTTACTGCATCACTACTATACCAATACTGGAAAAAGCTTAATCTTGGTTTAAAAATCTATCTTTCCATAGCAACATTAATATTAATAATTATAACATCTGCTGGGATATATGGATTTTTATCTTCTGCTTATCAAGAAACATCATTCAAAGTACAGAATCAGGATAAGAACATAGAAATATTAGATAAAAATATATCCATAATAAAAACAGAGATTTCTAATTTCGAATCACAGATAAAACAAAAGAATGATAGGCTTGGACAATTAACTACTATAAGAACAAATCTCCAATCGACACAAGATGTACTTATAGAGAAATCAAAATCTACAAATTCAGTTAGACAACAAATCAAGGATATAGATTCAGAAATAAAAAGAATGGACTCTGAGATATCAGTTTTAAATGATTCTATATCTTCTAAAAATACAAGAATAGCTTCTATAGAGCAGAAAAAATTTGGTGTTTCTTCGAATGCAGATCTTGCTAAAGAAGTAGGTCCACTAAAATATATTGCAAAATTGACTGGAAGCAATATAGACAGTGTAGTTAATTGGTATATAATAGTTTTAATGTTTGTTTTCGATCCTTTAGCTATTGCATTAGTTATTGCAGCAAACTTTGCATTTGAAATGTCGGAAAAAGAAAATAATAAGGAGGAAGAAATGGAAGAAAAAGAAAATAAAATAAAAAAATTCTGGAAAAATATCATCCATAGAAAAAATAAATCCGCTAAAGAAAAAGTAGAGAAGCACGAGGATATAGAAAATATTCTAGAGGAAGAACCAGCAATAAACAACGATTTAACATATCAGGAGGATGATAAACCAGAAGTTATCCATTCTATCGAAGCAGATGAAGAAATTACTACAGCACAAAGTGAGGAGGAATCTAAGGAAGAAATAAAAAATGAGATCGTTGAAGATTCTAAAAAAGAGGAGAATAAAGAGGCGAATCTGGATAAATATGATAATAATCCTATCAAACAAAATAGAGTTAAAAGTGTAAGGGACAAATTTAGAGGAAATCCCGACATTAAAAATTCTAGAGAAGGAATTAGAAATAACACGGGAGATGAAAATCCCTTAAGTTTAAGATGATTGGAAAAGTTTATACCACAGATCAAAGGTACATAGAACACCTAGATTGTAATCCTGCAGTTTATAGAAGGGTTTATTTCCAATCCTGTAATTTAGACATCAAGCAAGGATCTAACATACTTTCTAGTGTTTCCCTTTGTGATTTTAAATTAGAATCACTAGGAAGTTCTGAACTGGGTGGATGCGGGGGATCTCTTAAAAGAAGTGTAACACTCCCTCCCTCTAGTAACTATACACTGAATGCTCCCGAAATAGGGCAAGCTCAAGGAGAGGTTCAGATGATAGTTGTAAAGGTTAGATATCAGAAGGAACATCCAGAAGAGGAAAGATTTTTGACATGGGAGTATAAAGGTCAAACTTATCCTATTAGAAGTCTAATGGTTCTAACTGGAAGAACAGAGGCAGAAATACCTTGGCAAGGATGGGATCTTAGCTATTATTCTAACAATCCTCCTAGCCCTACTTTCAGTCCTCACCTTTATCCGGTTGTATCTTCACCGAATCCTTCATTTGGTGGTATTATGTTTAGTAATCTTAGCGATACATATAGTACGGAATTAGAAATATTTGTTTTTAACTAATGGCTACACCCCCTATAGTATGCGATACGATACAATTCGAAGGTGCTATCTTTCAAAGATGCAATCTTCAAATAGTCAACGGGACTAAAGTTATTAGAGAAATAAGCTTTTGCGATACTGATATAGCACTCAATAATTACACATCATTCAGCGGATGCGTTTATGGGAACTCTTCTTTACTACTCAGTGCCGATGGACTAAATAATGTTGACTTCGTAATGATTAAGGCAACATATCCAACCTCACTACCGGTTTCTAATAGATTCATAAATATTCTATATAATGGTAGCTATCTACCCATGGCAAATCTAACGATATTGACTGGAAATAGCAATTATATATTCGGAGGATGGGATTTAGATCCTAATGGAAGCGATATAGAATCTCCTTATTTTGAACAAGGAGGTATGTTACTATATAATCCGCATTCAATTAGAGTTAATGTGGAAGTTATAATAGGTGAGGGACTAGTAAGTAGCGAAATTACAGAATATCTTACGGATCAAAATGGAAACATCTTAGTTAACGAGGATGGCGACTTTATAATTTTTTAAATAAATAAATTAAATGAATAAAACTGTTTCAATAACATCATTACCTGCAGCAACCGGATTTGGACCTGGAGATAGCTTAGTAGGGATAAGTAATGGAGAGGCATCATTATTTCCTTATGATTTGATAGCAACTGGAGGAACAGGATCAGGTGCTACTGGAGAGACAGGTGCTACTGGAGATACAGGTGCTACTGGTGCTACTGGTGCTACTGGTGAAGTTGGCGCTACTGGTGCTACTGGAGAGACAGGTGCTACTGGTGCTACTGGTGAAGTTGGAGCTACTGGAGAGACAGGTGCTACTGGTGCTACTGGTGCTACTGGAGAGGCCGGAGCTACTGGAGCTACTGGACCAGGTTCAGAATCTTTAGATAGACTTATAAACGGAGATTTAGAGGTAGTTTTAGATTCCAAAGGAACATTAAATACCCCTTTGTTAATACCAACTGGATTTACTGCTGTTTGTGACGAAGAACATATGATAGATCCAGTTACATTCGAAGGAAGTGACTGGTGGGAATTTCAAGTACAATTTGATGTAAATCCTGACGGAAGTGTACAAACGATGATAAATAATATATTTCCGATATTAACAAACCCAGGATATGTTTCAGGATATGCCTTTAGATTTACCGAAGCAGATCACGGAATCCCAGATTTTATTTTTGATCTTCAATTAAATGATGTTGTTCTTCCTGGGGGTGCCGGATGGACTGCAAATATAACAGTTAGTCAACCTCCTGTTTATCCAAGTACTATTAAATCTTTAGGAGCAATAAAGATCACTTCAAATACCAAAAGTTTGGTATTTGGTACGGATGGTAAATTAACTCTTCCTTTTGAAGGCTCTATACAATTCTCTGATGGTTCTGTACAAAACACTGCATTTAATAATATAATAGAGGTTACATATTCTGAATTAGTTTCAAAAATTGATAATGAAGAACTTACACAAGGATCATATTATTTAATTGCTGATTTTCAAACTTGTTATGACCAACCAGATTACAATTATGATGGTTCCCCAATAACAACCGGTAATTATAGAACAGGAGAAATCGATCCAATTATTGTTTTTGCAACCTCTAATTCTACTTTAGATATAAAAGCATATCAACCTTCATACCCTAAAGATATTATTAGTTATGATATCTCCTTTAATCTTACTGAAGTAACAAATTCTCCAGCTAAAGGTAGAATTACACAAAGAATCGATGAATATAACAATAAAACAGATTATGATCATAGAACTGTAAAATTCAAAAGATACACAACTAATTTCTTGTCAGGCACAATTAACGGACGTATTATTGAAATGGACGAGGGAACTGTTACTGGATCTGGTACGAATTTTACAGATTTAACGGCTGGTCAAATTATTTTTATCGAATCAGATGTACCTAGATTCTATAAAATAACAAATATCGTATCAAATACTGCGATGCAAGTCGAGGGTAATCAATATTGGAATTTCACCAACTCTGATGGATACAAGTTTTTTGGAACAAATAAAAGATCAATCGCTGGTACTCCTGGTACATTATATTACTTTAATGATGTTCCGGATGGTCTTGGTATTAATGATGGTGGTAATGATATGTATGATGGAGGGAATTATATCAATACTAATTTATCTAGTGTACCCTATACACACACTCAAATGTCCGACCCTCCTGTTAACGATAACAGCCAAGCAAATATTAATAATTTTGTAATGGATGGAACAGTTGAAAACGGAGACGCTTATTTTGGCGCCGGTTCGCAATACTTTACAAACTTATATCCTGGTTTATTCGTTATGACTGCAACAGGAACTGAATTAGATTGGTTTGAAATTGATGGTAATATAGGTTCAGATGGTAACGGAAGTGCAGATCTGTTCGATTATACACTAACAGTTGAAGGAGATAGCTACTCCGTTTATTGTAAAAGAGTGTGGGATGCTGGTGATCCATCAATTAATCACATATTCATAGTAAACACAATTGACGAAAACATTACTCACGAAGCTGATTTGAGTACTGAGGATGATTACGATAGAATATTAAATTTAAGCGGCGTAACAGAGATACATTACTTACTATTTGGATTAGCTTCCGGTGTTAAACCCAGTGATCAACAAATTCAAGAGGTCGCTTCAACTTATTTATCTTTAGTTAGAGGTAACGACATCAACGGGGTTTTATCAACATTGAATTCTAATTATGAGGATATAACTTCAATTTTACCTCAAAACGATCAAGGTTATGTTTCAATGGAATATAAAAGATCAAACGTTTCATCAGAAACAGATTACCGTGAATTATATACTTTTGACACAAACATTAATTTCTATTCCAATAATGATTTAGGAAATTGTGCTCTTTATTACCAAGAATTTGAATTAGATTTTCTTTTACCGAATAATATATTTACAAACGGGGATGATAATACTGTTGATGTATATAATAATAACTTCGGTGATAGATTTAGAAATAATTCCTTTGGAGATGATGTCATAGATAATAATATCTTAGGTTCAGGTTTCAATCGTAATGTATTTTATGACAGGATCAGAGAAAATGTAATTGGAGACGATTTCAATAGTAATGTTTGGTATAATGACCAATTTGATTACAACAGAATCGGAAATGGTTTTTCTAACAACTGGTCAACATCGTTTGATAGTTTCAGAAACAACCATATCGGTAATTATTTTGCAGATAATAGGCTTTCTAGCAGTTCTGAGTTTTCTAATAATATGGTTGGGGTCTTTACTAACAATAACAGAATTGATGTTTATTTTTATGGAAATGTAATAGGAAACGATTTTGGAAATAACATTATATTAAATAATCAATTTATTTTGAACAGGATTCAAAATCAATTTCAAAATAATACAATCAAAGGTGAATTCACTACCAATGAAATTGGCAGTGTATTTACGTCAAATAATCTTGGTAGCTTCTTTAATAATAAAATAGGTTCAAATTTTGAATATAACACAATCGCCAATTATTTCCAATATAATGAAATCGGCTCATCTTTCCAAAATAATACAATTAATGAATATTTTGGATTTGGAGGAGGAACTCAAAGAGGTAACAAAATAGGAAACGCATTTATAAATAACAATGTAGGCGAATATTTCTATGACAATATACTTCCAGATAATTTTCAGAACAATACAATAGGGAATTATTTCCAATGGAACGTATTTAATACCTCAGTAATTGGTACAGACTTTACAGTAAATTATGGAAACATAACCGCATTTACATATATTGCTTTAGGTAATGCCTCGATTGATGGTACATACTTAAATAGAAACGGAACAACAAACGGACAGGGTGTTGATTCATCTTTTGATATTGAGGTTTCCGGCTTCGTTGTTACAGGCGTTACCGGTAACGCATCGGGTAAACTATATGGAATAGGTGACACAATAACAATACCAGGAACTCAAATTAGTGGTTCTTCAGGTCTCATCAACTCATTTACAAGTAATGGAATTGGCTTAACCGGTGCTGATGGTTCATATACCGATATACTTGCGCAAGGTGGAACAGGAACCGGAGAAAACTCAACTTTTGATGTTACCGTTGCCAGCGGAATTGTTAATAGCGTTTCATTGACTTACGGGGGTGAAGGTTATTCGCTCGGAAACGCATTAACAATACCAGGAAGTGCATTCGGAGGAACTGAGGATATAAACATAACTGTTGATGGAGTTTACTCTGATGATGTTATTATCACAGTTACTGGAGTTAGTCAAAACCCATCAGTTTATGAAACCTATACATGTAACATTTTCGAAAGACAAGGCGGAGTTAAAAGATTATCATATTACGATTCAAGTGATATATTAACGATAACAGATATTAATCAATAAAAGAATTGAAAAATACTCTCGATCGGAAATAAATAACAAAGGGGAATCTATAAAAGATTAGATATATACTAAAAAAGCGAATTACAAATGGAAAAAAATATTAATCCAGAGATCAATAGACTAAATATGGAGACATCTAAAAATGCTGCAGATTCTTTAAGAGAATGGGCTGGATTAGGAGCTTCAAAATCTCCTGTTGCATCTTCATTCCTTAATGGGGCTACATCCCAAATGCTTAAAGAATCACAAATGCCAGACGTTTCTACAACACCTAAAAATAATGTTGTTTTTAGTTTTGGACTAGTTAATACAGTTTCTGCATTAAAAAATTCATCATTGGGTGATTTACCTGCTGGTAAGATACTTCTTGAAAAATACGAACATATCCTATTAGGAAAAGGAATATCAGAAGCTTTCGTTTTTGAAGGATTCTTAAATGATCTTCAATCTTTCTCTTGGGAGAATTCAGTATCTGAAGCATTAGAAAATCTAAATAGAACTTTCGAAAACAGAAGAAGAGAAATAGAAGTACTTAAGGCTTACGAATCTATAAAAAATTCCCCAGGAAGAGAACTTTTCTCTGATGCTACTTCACAAATGAAAAACTGGTTGCTTGCTGAAAATAAATCTAGCGACACACTTATTCATGGCCTTAAAAGCTTTGGATTTAATCCATTGGTTAGAAATCTAGTTAGCTTTTTATCTCTTTACGAAAACGAGAATACTGGTAAATTCCATGTAGGATTTGACAATAACGTTTGTAATATAGACAATCTTTATTCACCTATTACAGTTAATGAGAACGAGACATTATTCTACTCATCTGGTAAATTCTTAAAAATGGATCATGGGTCTGGTGTTATTCAAGAATGTAACATGGATGAAGTACCAGAAGAACTTGCAGATAGAGCTCAAATAGTTACCGATAGGGACGTAAAAATTGATAACAATAAGATTTCATTAAATATCGGAAATAATAAGGTAGAGATCGTATTTACAAACGAATCTAAGGAGGTTTATTTTGACGGTAAAAGAATAAACGAGGAAGATCTTCCACTTGCAGTTAGCGTTTCAACTAACAATCTTTTAGAAAGTTCAAACAACAAAATAAACAAAGCAGTTTACGTAGCTAAAAATGCAGAAGATATTGTTGATATTGATTTTGCTAAAAAAATAAAATCTAGAGTATACGAAAACGTAGAAGTTAATATATTTAAGACTGAAGCAGGAATTTACGTTCAAACTGTTAATCCTGCTATGAGATTAAATAAAATCTACGAAGCTAATGCAACTCAAGCAATTAATATAGTTAAGGATTTCATTAAATATGATATTTCTGAATCACTAACAGAATTCTTAGAAGGTGAACAAGCTTTCTTAAGCGTTATGAAAAACGACAAGAAAGAGATCATTAAAAATATAGAGATCCTAGAAAATCAGCTTAGAAAATTAGATGTAGCTAAGAGAGATAATCCTTTGCTTAATAATTCAGATGAGCTTGTTACTCTAGAAGAAAGTATACACAACGAAATATCTTCACTACAAGATAGATGGAATCAAATTAATCTTGAAATTACAAGATTTGAAAACAAGGCTAAAGAGGTTCCTTCTGTTAATGAAGATCTTGGATATCCTATTGATACTGAGGTTAGAATTAAAAGAAACGGAAACAAAGGTAGAGTTATTGGAGTAGACGGAAGCTCTAAAACTTACACTATTCTTTTCAAAGAAGGTAAAACGGGTGAATATTTCTTCTCTGATGTTGAGGATTTAGAAGACGAGATTGATCGTTACGATATTAAATCTCCGGATCTTGATTTAGAATACACTTCAGATATGGCAAACGAATCAAATCAGAACTTTGCAAATGCTCCTGGTAACAGAGGAGGATCACACAAAGATTCTAGAATTGAAAGTCTTTCTAAAAAGCATATGGCTCAAGCTCCAGATAAAAAAACTGGATCTTCATCTAAATTCATAAATAATGAAAAAGGAACTATGGCAGGTTTACCTAAGAGTGGTAAATCAGCACCTTTAACAGGAAGAGGAGTTAAATCTAGCTCAGCTAATATGGCAGATCTTCCTAATAAAGGAAAAGGAGGAAGCGGAAAAAAATTCATTGATAACCTAGAAAATTTAGATCTTGCTAAAGCACCAAGTGCTTCCTTAAAAGGATCTGCTAAATTTATTCAAGATTTAAAAAATATGAATTTAGCTACACTTAAAGAAAGCCAAAAAAATTCACACATAGAAAAAGCTCCTAAAGGTAAATCTGAAAAGCCTAAAAAATTCATGGAAGACGAGGACGATTTTAACTTTGCAGATGCTCACGGAAACAGCAAAAAGAACGGGAAAAGATTCGCAGAAAACGATAAAGTATCAAACTTTGCTTCTGCTCCCAGAACAAAAAAAAAGTAAATAGATCACAGATAAATGAGTCTATTGCCAAAGACCCAGACGAGGGAGTTGGCAATAGACTCAATTTTGTTTTAGACGATTTAAAAAATTGTCTGGAAAAAATAAAAGAATTAGAAACTTCTAGTGAAGAAAACGGTAAGATAGGTATAGACACAATTAGAAATTCGAGGAAAAATTTGGAAGAATTAAGGGTTAATTTAGAGCAACAAATAGAAAAACTCCAAAATAATATTCCACAACAAGAAGAATGATATACGTAAAAAACAAAGAGCTAAAAAGAGCTCTCCTCGAAAGCAAAGAAAAGGGTCAACTAACAGATGAGACCGTTAAGATGTTTACTCTTATAGTAAACGGAATGTCCAAGACACATTCATACAGAGATAATGAAGATCGTGAGGATTGCATATCCTCAGGATTAGAAGATTTGGTTAAGTATTGGAACAGATATGATCCTGCTAAATCGGATAATCCTTTTGCATTTATATCTCAAATAGCACATAACGGAATGAAGAAAGGATGGAAAAAGATACATCCACCTAAGTCTCCTAAGACTATTCCATTTTCAAGAATAGTTAGAGAGGAGAATTCCAATTATAATGTATAATTGTGGATATAAAAAAATTAAAACCGAATGGAAATTGGAAATCTGGTAAATACAATCCAGTGAACCCAGAAAAGTACATCGGGGATATTTATAATATAATCTATAGGAGCTCCTGGGAAAGAAAGTTTTGTCAATACTGCGACATTAACCCAAACATAACTAAATGGAGTTCAGAGCCTACTGGAATACCATATTGGAGTCCAATAGATAAAAAAGAGCACAAATATTTTGTAGATTACTATATACAGGTAAAAAAAGGAGAGGTACTCGAAAATTGGTTGATAGAGATAAAACCAGAGGATCAATATGCACTACATAAAAGACCTAAAGAACCTGTAGGAAATCTAACTGAAAAGAAAATAAGGTCTTACAACGAAAAACTCAAAACGTGGATAACAAATAGAGCTAAGTTTGAAGCAGCAACTAGATTTGCTGAATCTAGAGGATATAAATTTGGTGCTATAAACGAAAGCTTTATAATGAGATGATTGAGCCTTTTAGAAAAAAATTCAACGACTATAAGTTATCAGTATCTGGATTAAGCTCTCTTCCGGAAGAATCATTTATGCACTGGGTAAAAAACTATGTTAATAAAGATTCTCAATTTAACCCATTAAACTTTTTACAAGGGAAAGTTTATTCTTTTCAATATAATGATAAATTAGAACAGGGTAAAAAGTTCATAAATAAAAGACCCGTTATTTTCTTTACTGGTTATGATAACTACGAGAAAAAAAATCTTTTCCATGGTTTAGACCTTGTCCTAATATCTCCAATATTTAGATTAGCATTCTTTGAAAGAGTTCAGAGTGTATTTCAAGATCAGATAGAAAAAAATATTAAAAGTCTAGAGAGAGGCGAGGGTAGGGACCAGATTCCTTTGAAAACTGATTATCAAATAATGGATATAATACTTAAAGGAATACCTTATAAACACGCATACAGATCCTGGGATTTAAAAAAAGTTCGTGATGTTGTGGAAATTCCTTTTGAAGATTGGACTAGAATAATATATCTGGATACTAGATCAATTGAAGG